>Ga0078972_1000315_pt1 | contig 201510 bp, 220 predicted proteins | sample YelNatPaOPGAMG01_FD_67568 | JGI IMG/M metagenome (GOLD analysis project Ga0078972, IMG submission 67568) | Hot spring thermophilic microbial communities from Obsidian Pool, Yellowstone National Park, USA - OP-RAMG-01 (SPADES assembly) (version 2) | ecosystem: Environmental > Aquatic > Thermal...
AGATTGACCTTGGCACTGAAAAAAGAACACTAGTTGCAGGAATAAAGCAGTACTACAGCGAGAAGGAATTGAAAGGCAAGCAATGCATTGTTTTCACGAATCTCGAGCCTAAAGAAGTGCGGGGAGTGAAGAGCGAAGGCATGATTCTTGCTGCAGTGAACAAAGACAAAAGCAAGGTTATATTGATTGCGCCCGAGAAAACAGCTGAGTTAGGAAGCAAGGTTGAGTGATTTATCTCTAACAATTTTTTATTTCGACAAGTTTACTTCTATTTAGTTCTCCTTTCCTTAGAACTACATCTTTTTTCTGAACATTAAAATATTCTGCTAGTATTTCAATAATTTTTTTATTGGCTTTTCCGTGAATAGGCTTTTCTCTTAGATGAATTCTTAATTCACATAATTCTTCATTTTTTTCAATCTTTTCCACTTTTTCTTGTTTAGAATTTGTAATGACTCTAACTTTAACGAACATTTTATATAAAAAAGTGGGCCTGCTCGGAATTGAACCGAGGATCTCCGCTGTGTGAGAGCGACGTCTTAACCACTGGACTACAGGCCCTTTATAATATAGAGAAAAATCAATATAAAAATTATTTGTTCATTCAATTTTTTTCTTGGATATTACCAAACAAATCGCTCCACTCTTCCCTATATAATCTAATTTCCCTTTTTCTTATCCTCAAATTTAAGGGATTCATGAAATCTTCAAAATTAAAAGAATTACCTTCATATTCCTCACTTAGATTTATTCTAGGAAACATATCTTCAACAGCCATAATTATTTCTTCTAATAAATCATATGTTCGGTATGGAATTCCCATATCTGCCATTTCTTCTCGCATCTTTTCAATTTCACACTCACTTTCATCTGAATAAAATTTGTGAAAAAGATACAATCTATTAAGACACATTAATTCTTTAGAATTTAAATCCAACAATGCGGCTATCTCCATAGGGATTTTCATAACAAAATTATTTATGAAAGATATATAAATTTTTCTGAGAAAATTATTCGCTTGTAAGAATTATTATATTGCCCCTGCCTCTCTTGATTTTTCTTACTTTGCCTTGAGCCTCAAGATCCGCAATTATAAGTGATGCTTTAGCTTCGCTGATGCCGAGCTCTTTTCTTATGTCTTTTTGTGTAACTCGCTTCTCGCGCTTGAGAATATCGAGAGTTCTTTTCAGGGCTTCATCGCCTATTGGTTTCTCTTCCTTTAATTCAACTGCCTTAGCTCTGAATTTCTTTTTCCTGTTTCTTTTAATTTTTCCTTTTCTCCTTTTTCTTATAATGAAAAATAAAATTGCGGCTATAATTAAAATACCGATGATTATTTCCATTATCAACGCCCAATCAGTCCCTTTTTTCTCTTTTAATAAACCTTCAATTAAATTTAAATCAGATTCATCGAATGCCATATCTTCAATATCTGGAGTTTCGAACAAGATTAAATCTAAGGTAAAGGTGCCTTCCTGGGGCACTGTAATTGTTTCTTTGTCATAAAGCAGTGTTCCTTGGAATGTGTAGAATGCTTCTATTTCATAAGTGCCCTGAGGAACGATGAAAGAATAGGTTCCATCATTTGCAACAATGCTTTGTTTAGGCGTGCTGTTTACCTCAACTATTGCCTTGTAAACTAAATCAAGATTAGAGTCATAGACTTTGCCATGAATTGTAGCTGCTTTAGTAAAACATATTGAAAAAATCATAAAAAATACTATAGAAGATGCTAACAAAGATATTTTCATTTTTCTTATTTTTTTATTTTTATCCATAAACAATAAATTATATTGCGCTTTAAATATCTTACTTTAATAATCTTTTCAATACTTTTCTATATAATCAAGAAATAAAGCTTAATTCTCCATTTTATGAATACACGAAAAAAGTATGCTTATAAATTAAATTTTCTGCTTATTTTTAGGTAAAATTGAAAATAATAAAATAAAGATAAATAAAAATTAAAATAAAATAAAGATAAATAAAAATTAAAATATAAAATAAAAACAGATGATAAATAATTTGTAGGAAAAAATTTGAAAATGAATATAATTAAGAGAATATTCGGGAAGAAGTCAAAAACCTATGACTTTAAAGAAGTCATTGATAATGTAGAGAAACATCCCTCTTCAAATGTTTCAGAGAAAGAAAAAACATACATTCTAGCTGAGATTATTGGAAATGCTGCATCATCCGCTGCCATGACAGACATGCAAAAACAAAAAAACTTTGATAATAGAAATTATTCTAATAATTATCCTAGCAACTATTTTGGAGCGCATATAGAAGAATGGGCTAAGGAGAGAGAGTTAAAATTATTGGAAAAAGCAAGAAAAGATTTAGAGAGCAAGATTACAGAAAAAACAGATGAGCTAACAGACGGACAATCAAAAGAAACAGAAATAGTTATAATCTCAGAAGAGCAATTAGCTAATTTAGCCATCCCCAGCATATTAAATTTTTGTGTAGACATATATGAAGACAGGGAAAATGAAAATAAGGCATAATATAGAATTAAATTTCGAAAAAGACTATAATGAAGCATCTAAGTTATGTAGAGAAATAATGAGAATCCATAATAAAACTTGCTGTGAAAGATGCATTATAGCACAACAAATCGGTGCAGATATCAAATGTAGCTATTTGCGTGATTATGCTCAATCTAGAAATAAAAAAATAAATTATGTATGAAGTGTAAGGAGGTCAAAAATGAAATTTCAAATTTTAGTAATAACCTTGATTGCTTTGGTTTCACTATCGCCTCTGGCATTAGCCTATCAACAACAGGGAGGAAGTATCTTACCAATTGGAGAAAAGTGGAAAGAACTTCGCGAAAGATTCCAAAATGATGAACAATATAGAAATACTTTAAGAGAGCAAGTAAAAAATTGCATTGGCTCCGAGAGTGCAGAATGTTTGGAAATTCGGGAGAATGCAAGAGAAATTGCGAGAGGAGTTTTGAACAGGGTATGCACGAATAACGCAGGAACATTAGAGAATTTAAAACTAAGGATACAAGAGAATAATAAACTCTCGGATGAAGAGAAAACAGAATTAATAAGCGTCATAGATGAACACAAGGCAGAGTTTGATGAAATCTGCGCGCAAGTAAATGATGCAGATGCAACAAAAATGAAAGAAATAGCTTCAAAGTTAAGAAGTCTAATAAAAGAATTAAAAATTAAGTATGGCATTTCAAAAGATTTGCTGCATTTGAGAAGAATCGGCTTGGTAATTCAAAGAGCAGAACATCTCGAAACAAAATTGCAGAGTTATATAGATAATAACCAATGCAATGATACCAACGGAACACAGGAGCTAATTGATTCATTTAAATCAAAAATTGCCGAAGCTAGAGCATCATATGATGAAAGCAAGGCATTATGGCAACAGTTCGTAGATTCTGTCAGGCAAGGGAACCCAAATACAGAAATTTTAAGGCAAGCTCAAGAGAAAAAACAAGCAGCTCAATTAGAACTTAAGGAAGCTCATCAGATACTAAAAGAGATTCTTGTTAAGTTAAGAGAGTGCAGAATTGAACCAGAAGAGATATCTCAAAATAATCCAGAATAAAAATGAGATTTAAGATTGCCACTATAACATTAATTATAGCTCTAATAGTAGGTTTACTCATCTCCGGATGCGTAAAAAAAGGAGAAACAAGTTCAGCAACATCTCTACAGTCTGACTTAAGTGATTTAGAGGATTTGAACAATGAAATGAATGCCTTAGATATAAGTTCTTTAGACGACTCTTCTTTTTCAGAAATAGAACCTCTGCTTTAAATTTTTTTTATTTTTCTCTTTTTTTATTTTTCTCTTATATTTTTTATCTCTCTTCTATTCTCCTATCTAATCTTTCTTTTCTTGTCCCTTTTTCAGGCTTTCTTCTTACTTCAACTTTTTCTATAAAAGCCGCCGGCGTTATTTCTTGCACAAATATAAATCCAGATTCTGAACCGCAAAATCCGTAATTATTTTTGTATTTCCCGCCAAGCATTTTTATTTCGCCGAGCATCTGATATGGCTCTCCAAGAATCCATGCTCTGGATACGAATTCTTTTTTCCCGTTTGGATATAACCTAATTATCCTATTTGGATAAATTCTGAATGTTCCTGCATTTTCCTCTTCAACATCTACATCTCCTGCCTTGCCATCTATTATTAATCCATACTCTAATTTATTTTTCTTGCAATATTGTATCATCGCCTCTTCAAGTTCTTTTATAGTATGCTTCTCTTCACTCAAGAGATAAAGATTGCTCGCTCGTGGCTCCGGATCCTCGCCTTCTTCAGCTCTACTGTGCCCATTTGAAGATATCTTTTTCTTAAGTAAATCGCTTAAGAAAGCAGCCGTTGTCCTGTCAGTAAGATAATCTCTTAGTATTCCTTTTTCAACAAGAACAACTCTCTGCCCTAAAATTCCCTCTTCATCATAAAGATAACTCCCCCACTGTCCTTCCGCAGAAGGATCGTCTATCAGAGTTATAAACTCTGGAAATATTCTCTTCCCAAGTTTATCTGTCCCAAAAACAGTAGAATCTGTTTCGAGAACTATCTTTGCTGAGAGTAAATGAGCTGCTGCAGCTTCATGCAGTAAAACTCCTGTTGCGGAAGAAGTAAAGATACATGGAAAAACCCCCGATTCTTGTTGGGGCGCATTCGATATCTTGTAGGAATCATCAATAAATTCTTTAAGATAGCGAGATATTTTTCTCTTATTCTTTAATTCATTTAGAGAAAGTCCGTAATAAGCTATACTAAATTCAGACTCTCCTCCATCTTTATGCCTTATGTTAATAAGCGCACTCAAACTTCCTCTAAAAAAATTCGTTTTTATCCTCGAGCCATCTGAATTCGCAAATCTCTGTGTCTCATTTGTTATTTTATATTCAACTTCAAAATTTTCTACAAAAGGAATCTTATCTATTTCTGTGCTTACATGTTTTACTATATTTGAAAGTTCTTGTACATCCTCTGTAGAGATATGCATTCTTTTATTTTCAATATATATTGTGGGTTGCTCTCTAGATATTTTTTTAAGAAGAAAAGGGTCTTTTTCTGTGCATAATCTTCCTTTAGAACTGAGATAATCTTCTAAGGCATTTTTAACGCAATTATCAAAAGACAAGTCAATCTGTTTTTTAAGAGCCTCGATATCTCTTTCTCTTGGGGCAGTCTCTTGCTCATAGGCTAATCCATGAATTTTTCTTTCTCCTATCCGCGATTCTACCCGCATTATTCCTATTTGATCTGGTATAAAATTGATTTCTTTTGTAAATCCTATACTGCAAGATTCGATTATTGCCTCTTCAATTATTTTATGCATTACAGAGAGAAATCGCGGCTTAAAATTATGATATTGGCTCCCTATTTTTATTCTCTGATTTATTCCTCTCCATTTATCTATTCTCTCCTCTATTATTTTTAAGAGAGTATCTTTTACATTTTTTTTCATTACTTTCGTAAGAAAAAAAGGATATTTAAGTATTATTGCAGTTTTTTAATTATCTTTTATTTTATTCATTATTTTATCAACATTTTTCTTCATTCTCTCAAGAGTCCAGCTGTTATCTATTCTAAAGTCTGCGAGCTTGTATGTTTTTTCAAGATGAAATTCTTTTTGTTCTTTCTTTTCTTCCTCAAGAAATTGCTTAAATGTTTTATCAAAACCAGTTCTACGTCTTTTTTTCTGCCTCTCGAACCTTATAGCAGGATCAGCATCCACAATCAAGATTTTGGCATGCAACTCTTGTTTAGCTATTTTTACATCAATATAAGTTCTTAATCCGTCGAGAACAACTTTTTTTAATTTTCTTTTCTTAATCTCTATAATTGCTTTATTTATCAAGTAATCCTCTCCAAAGCGTCTTCTTAATTTGTGCTGTAATTCTCTTAAATTGTCTCGGGTACATTTAATTTTTCTTTTTCTCGCCTCTGCCCTTAAAAAATTTGACATTACTATTTTTTTGAATCCATACTTTTTTACAAGATAATTTGCAACAGCATCTTTACCAGAAGCGATAGGCCCTATTATTCCGAATATCATTTCTTCACCTCTTATCTTCAGATTCTTCTTGCTTCAAATGAATTTTCATATAATGGATGAGGAATTAGGTATTTAATAATTTTTTTAACAATCTCTATTGGATAAGGAATCAATATATCCTCGCAAGGAAATATTAAAATAGCATATTTCTCTCTTGCCTGCAATTGATATTCTCTTGTCTTCCCGCTGATATACCATGTTGCCTTTGCATTGCTCCAATGAATCACGCAAAACCTCATCCTTCTTGGAGGGAATTCATAATAAAAAGAATAATCTGTTCTCTTGGAAATGGAAGAATTGCATTGCTCTATAATTTCTTCTATAGTCTCCATTTTTTATTTTTTGATTGCCGGTAGATTACTGATTTTCGCTTAGCCCTTTTCTTTGCCTTATCTGCCTAATAATTTTTTCTTGAAGTTCCTTTGGAACTTGCTCGAAGAGCTGATCAACGAGAAAGAAAGTAGCTCTTCCTTCGGTAGCACTTCTTAAATCATTGCTTAATCCAAACATCTCACTGACAGGCATTTTTGCTTCGATGCTTACATGATCCTCTTCTTGCTCAACATTCATTAATTGTCCTCTCTTACTCTGAATTATCGCATTTATTTCTGCCATAAATTTTATCGGCCCCTCAAACTTTAAAATTTGTAATGGTTCAAAAAGAACTGGTTTTGCATCAAACATGCATGCTTTTATTGCATCTCTCACTGCAGGAATAACTTGTGCAGGCCCTCTATGAATAGCATCCTCATGAAGCTTGCAATCAATTAATGAAACCTTTAACTTAGTGCAGGGCTCTCTGGCTAAAGGGCCCTGATTAACTACCTGTTCGAAGGCATCCATGCACAATTCTATAACTTCCCCGATAGCCACAATTCCACGGGTTTTATCCAAGAAAACACAATCCTTGTAAATTTCTCTGTACTGTCTAGTCTCTTCGTTACTTACCCCAAGGGAATTTAAAATTTTTGTAAGTTGCTCATCTTTTTTCTTTAATCTTTTCTCAGGGATTTGCCCAGAGCGAATAGCGTTATAAACTGCTTCTTCTAAAGGCTCGACAGTCACATAAAAAACATTATGTTTGTTCGGGCTCCTCCCCTCAAATTCTTTACTTGACTTAGTTACAGTTTCTCTATAAACCACAATCGGTTGCGAAGTATTAATCTCAACATTCTTCTCCGTTCTTATTCTATTGGCGACAATTTCAAGATGCAATTCACCCATTCCGCTTAAAAGATGTTGTCCAGTTTCTTCATTAATTTGAACTTTTATGCTCGGGTCTTCTTTCTCGACTTGTTTAAGAACCGATATTAATTTCGGTAAATCTTGGGGTTTCTTTGCTTCTATAGCCTGCGTGACAACAGGCTCAAATAGATGAGTTATCTCTTCAAATGGAGTTTCAGGTTCTAGAGTCACTGTCTCAGAGGCATTTCCAGTTATTCCAGAAATAGCTAAAACATTTCCAGCAGGAATTTTTTCCATCGGTTCTGCTTTTATCCCATCGTAAATAAACACTTGTTGTATCTTCTGTTTTAATTTTGCATTATTTAGCCAAACTTCCATTCCGGCTTGCAATGTTCCAGAGAATAATCTACCAACAGATATCTCTTTTCCTGTAATAGGATCTACGATAATCCTTGTTATGATAAAAGCAACTTTTCCATCAGGATTACAATTTATCAAATCTTTGCCAAATTCTGATTCTAAATTTCCATGCCAAATTTTCGGGATTCTGTATTTCTGTGCTTCAATAGGAGATGGATGATGCTTAATTACCATATCTAAAATTACTTCATAGAGAGGAGCATTTTTCCAAACCCATTCTTTCCTCTCGTTTTCACTCATTTCATATATTTTTGCAATATCTTTGAATGAAACTCTCCTCTTTTTCATGAAAGGCAGAGATAATGCCCAATTGTCTTTTGCAGAACCAAAAGCTACAGAGCCATCGGCAATATTTACTTTCCATTTTTCTTTATATTCTGGCTCCGCGATTCTTTCAACAAGCCTATTAAAATTATTTATTATTTTTATAATTCTCTCTTGCATAGCTTCTGGCCCGAGTTTTAATTCTTTTATTAATCTGTCGAACTTATTAATAAAGAGAGTAGGTTTAACCCGCTCTTTCAATGCCTGTTTTATTACTGTTTCTGTCTGGGGCATTATTCCCTCGCTGGCACAAACTAAGACTATTGTTCCATCAACTGCTCTCATCGCTCTAGTGACATTTCCAGAAAAATCAACATGCCCAGGAGTATCTATCAAATTAATCAAAAATTCTTCTCCCTGAAATTCATGAACCATAGATACATTTGCCGCATCAACTGTTAATAATCTCTCTTGCTCGTCAGAATGCTGCCAAGTCGCCATACCTTTTTCTAAATCTCCTGCACTCATAGCAGACATCATCCCGGCGGCAGCAAGCAGATTATCTGTCATCGCTGTTTTTCCGTGATGAATATGGGCGCTCGTGCAGATATTCCTTATATTTGATGGTTTGAAAACCATCCTTCTAAACTTTTCTATCCTTGATTCTTTTGCCATAACACATCTATTAAAAATGTATTTTTAAAGGTTTCTTAATATCTTTTTTATGACAATTATGCAATAACTCTACAACAATTCTTTTAAATATATCTTAATTTGGTTAATGATGAAGAATCTTTTAACGCTAATTGCAGCAGGAGCATTGTTTTTGTCTTCACAATCCTATGCAGAAAACCAAGATACATTGAGATATGATTTTAAGGCAGTTTCGAGAATTCCCATACTTAATCTTTTTAATTTATTGACAGGAGAAATAAAATATTATAAAAATTATAATGAAATATACGGCGAGATAATTCCTACAGGGGGCATAATTAAGATTTTTAATAAAAAAATAAGGCACAGAATTTATCAAACTACTTTTTATCCAGATAGCATTATTTATACACAAGATGGAGATTCTCTGTCAGATTCTCTTAGTTTTAGAAAAAAATTAGATAGAAATTCTCCTTATTTTGATGCTCTCACTTCTATAGCTACATTTTTAGAACATATAGAGAGAGATAGTTTAGAATATCATCAGTTAATCAGAGATGGATTTATAGATATATTCGTAGATAATAAAATAGTCTCTGCAAAACTTTCTTCTTTAAGTGAAAAAAAGATAAGATACAAAGGAAAAGAGATAATCGCAAAAAAAATTTCCATTGAAAATCTCCCAGACAAAAAAACTTTTTTTGATATATATGTCTTCAATAAAAAAGTAATCAAGATTAATTGTTCTATACTCGGGGGCAGCAGAATAAATCTAAATGCTGAAATTTCAGAAAAAGATAATAAATAAAATTAGCGTGCAGAATCCGCCTGCTTTTCAATTTCGATTTTCTTTGATACTGCAAAACTTTCATTGCTATTATTGCTAGCAGCGATTATCTCTTTAGCAAGAGCTTCTTGAATCTTTGTTTTCTTGTTAAAAGATTTATCATATGCTCCATGAACGAGATTCCTTATAGCTATGCTTATCCGTCTTGTCGGAGAGCAATCGACTGCTTGCGGATATCTTGCACCGCCATACTCAATCGTAGTAATCTCATCTCTTGGGGAAGCATTTTCAATTGCTTTCACTAGTACTTGAATAGGATTCTGTTTTGTCTGTTCCTGAATAATCTTGAATGTTTCTAGAACAACCTTGCTATTTTTTAATGATTTTCCGCTCGCCCTTGTCATGATTTTATGTTTCTTGCCTCGATGCCCAGGAACATTCAAACAGTTTATTAATCTTTCAACAACACTTGTTTTTGCTCTTGCAAATTTCTCTCTATTTCTTCCGCGACTTTTCGGGATTAATCTCGGTTCTAAAATTATATATCTCTTTAAACCAACGTCTTCAACTTTTACTTCACTTATATCATATAATCCAAAAATTTTCATTTTGTCAATATTTTTATTTTTTTATTATCTTCGTCCTTTCTCTATCTTTCCACGAACTAGCATATCGAGAGGCTGATCATTTACTTTTATAACCTGATATCTAACGCAGGGGATATCTCCTTTTGCGCGTCCTTGTTTTCCTCCGATTGCCTCAATGAGAACCTCGTCATGTTCATCAATAAATCTTTGGGCTAAATTACCGGGTATGAATGCGGTAACTTGCTTATTATTTTTTATAAGTTGCACTCTGCAACATTTTCTCATTGCAGAGTTCGGCTGCTTTGCTTCAAGCTGAACTTTTTCGAGGACTATCCCTCTTGCTTGGGAGGCTCCTTCTAAGGGATCTGACTTTTCCTTTAATCTCAACATTTTTTTCTTGAATTCCCAACTATGCCATCTCGCTTTCTTTCGCTTTTTCATTATTTTTCTTGCGCTCATTAATCCCATTTTCTATATTTTACAATATCCTATTTATTCGCTATAAAGAGAATGTTAAACTTTAATTTATAAATGTTTTTAAATGTTTTTACCTTAAAAATAGAATGATTTCCTATAATCCTGCAGATGATATTAAGATGAGAATAGAGCAACTCGTAAATAAACTAGGGATGGAACATATCGATACTTCTCGGCTTTTTTGCATCAGAAGTCATGGTTCAAGCTCAAAAGGAATTATAGCGAGATGTCATGCTCTGCCAAAAATAATGCAACAATGCCTTTCAATGGCACCAATTTATATAATTGAAGTAATAAGTGAGAACTTTGATAATTTGAATGAGGAAGAGAAAATAAAAACTTTGATTCATGAATTATTACATATTCCTAAGAGTTTTGGCGGGGGATTTATTCATCATGATAAAATAAGCAAGAGCAAGGTAGATAAACTTTATTTTAAGTTTAATCAGATAAACAACCAAATAAAATAATTCGCTTATTTTATCGTCGGAAAAACGAAACATTTAAATACATCTTCGTCGTAAAATTTTAATAATAAAAATATTTAACAAAGGCAAAAGGAGGTCGATAATACAAAAATGGGAAAAGTACTCATTAAAAATGCTGTTAAGAGAAAATCCGGATATCTTTACTATGTAGATGGAAAGGGAAATGTCTGTGAAGCAAAGATGGCCCGGGGCGGAAAAAAGAAAAAGCGCTAAAAATTTTTCTAAATTTTATTCTTAATCTGCAGGGCAATTTCTGCTCTGCTTTTAATTTTTTATATTTTTTTAAATATCGCAGTTCTTAATTTAAATATTAGCAATCTTGATTTAAATATTGATGCTTATTAATGCTTTTATCTAAATATTGATACTTTTTGATTGCACCCTCTTTTGTATCTTAAATAATCTCTCTATTTCTTTGACTGTCGTCGCATCTTCCGGTTTCTTATCACGAATCCATCCTTCTATTCTCGGGAATCTTAATGCAAAGCCTACTTTGTCCTCTGTTTTTCCTGCTGTATGCATCGGGCTTAATGTGATTTCATCAGCCCGCACTGTAAAAACATATTTCGGGAATACCCATACATCGGGAACTATAATTGATTCTACTCTTCTGGGCCTTCCATTTACTTCTAATTTATCAAGCAATTTTCTTATTTCAACCCACTTTTCTTCACTCAAACCGCTTCCTATCTTACATATTGTCTTAAATTCGTCTTCTCTCTCATCATAAACTGCTCCGAGCAGCGCGCCGATTCCGAACTTAGCTCGCATGCCCTTTCCTTTGAAATAGCCGACGATTACAACGTCGACTGTATCTCGGAGCTCACCCTTATAAGAGCGCTTGAGTTTAATCCAATTGAAGTTTCGCGCGCCAGCCTGATAGGGCGAGTCAAGTCTTTTCGCAATAATTCCCTCTGTTCCTTTCGAGATATTTTCCTCAAAGAATTTATTGAGCTCTTCTGGATTGTCTGTTATTATTCTGTCTGCCGAGAAAATCACATCACCTTTGCCAATAATCTTTCTCAATTTCTCAGTTCTTTCTATGTAAGGGTGCTGGGTCAAATCTTTTCCATTTAAATACAATAAATCAAAGCAAAATAGCACTACTGGCAGTTCTTTCACTTTCTTTTCAATATGATGTTTTCTTTTTCTCGTTATCGTAACCTGGAAAGGAGATAGCTCATCCGCGTCTGCATTATAGGCTACTGCTTCTCCCTCAAAAATTACCGATTTCGCATCTATTTGGTTATTAATAGCTTCGATTAAATCCGGAAACATGTGCGTCATAACTTCTAGATTTCTAGAAAATATCTCCACTTTTTTCCCTTGCTTGTGTATTTGAAGTCTAAACCCATCATATTTTGTTTCTACAGCGCACTTGCCTATTTTTTTTATTATCTCTTCGGCATTTGCGAGTCTTTCAGCTAAAGCCATCCTTACTGGAGAGCCTACTTTAATCTTAAAATTTTTCAAGCTATTCTCACCTTTTTCAATTAGAAATTTTGCCACAAGTCCTAAATCAGAACATAAATTGTACGCTCTTTCAATAGATGGCCTCAATTTCATTCTGTCCCCGCTGATTGCTTTGCTCAGGGAATCCATTATTGTCGGATCACCTATCCCGAGCCTCAATCTTCCTAAAACAAACCTTACGATATACTTGGCTTCACGCGCTGTTGAATTAGAAAGCAATCCAGCCAAAACATCAATTTTTCTCTCGACACTCCCATGTCCAGATATAGAAGCTATTTTTAATAAAGTGTCATATACTTCTGAAATACTGAGTTCTTTCCTGCTGAACAAAGTTCTCTGTCTGTTAGCAAAAAGTTGTTCGGCGACGATTCCCAAATCTCCAGTCTTTTTATATAGCTTTTTAACATCATTTGCTTTTTTGCTAGTTACTTTTATGATGGCTTTTTCCACCATTTTTTCAGCCATGCCTATTTCTATTCCTTTAAAACTCGGTAAAATATGTTCTTGACAGAAATATATTGTTTTATCTATTTCATCTTTATGTATTTTCTTGAAGAATTCGCTGAGAATCTCAAACATCTCAAGACGCTTGCTTGTGGCTTCTAATTTCTCAAAAATTTTAGCTAGTTCTACAAATAACATTTTATATGCTTTTTATATACTCTTATATCAATAAATAAGCTTTTTTATTATTTTTCTTTTTGATATTTATTTACCTAGATTTAGTAGTAATCTTTTTACTATTGATTAATGATTACAAATAGAAACTTTTATAAATTTGAAAAATAATGCTTTATTATGGAAAATACTGGAACAATTAAGACTACACAGGAGTATGCTCCTCAGAAGTATACTCTTAGTAAGCAAAATATCCCTCTAGAGGTGAGACTAAATGCTGCGAAATCTATTCTAAAAAACTATATGCTTTCTAAAGGAATAGATATAGAAGAGATGAAGAGAAAAAATGGCATAAAGCCTTTAAGGTTTACTGACTTGCCAGCAGATATCTTAAAAAATGTTCGTTTTTTCTTAGATTTTAATGAATATCATTCTAAGCCAAAAACTTTCTTTTTTGAGAAATTAATCAATGATGATAAATATTCCTATCTACATCCTATACTCGCAGACTACATTAAAACAACCGAATGTCTAACTTGTGAGGATAAAAAACCAACATTAATTAAATTGTCAGTTCAAGGACAGCCGAAACAGGAAGATAATCTTCCGAAAAAAAGTGATGAATTATCATTGCAACAAAAAAAGCAAGAAAAAAAGCAAGAGAGAGAAGAACAAAAAAAGGCAAAAAAACTCGCAGAACAGATAAGGATAGAGGAACAGAGAAAAAAATTCGAGGCAGCAAGGCTTGAGAGAATTGCAAGAAAAAATGCTGAAAGAGAAGAAAGGCAAAGACAAAAAGAACAAAAAAAATTAGAAAAATTAAAAAAAGTGCCAAGTAAATCTATTTTTGAAAAGATTGTCTGGAGTCCTTTAGCTCCAGTTTTAGCAACGATTTCAATGCTTTCTCTTCCGATTCTTCATGATTACGGAATATTATATAGACAGAATAAAATTAGGGAGCTAAGTATAGTATATAAAGAAAAACAAGAGCAGATAAACAAGAAATCCGATTATTTATCTGTATGCATAGATTCAATCGAATCCAAAATTGATTCAGTTCAGGAAATTTCGCGCAATAAGAAACAAAAAATAATCAAGGGTAAAGATTTAGATTGGTACTGCAGTTTTCCAATTGATAAGATTAGGGTAGTAAGCCCATATGGATGGAGATTGCATCCTATCCGCAAAAATAAAGAAGGCGGCCCAGCAACTCTTTTTCATGAAGGAATAGATTTAGATGCTGAAATGGGGGATTCTGTAAGAGCTGCAAAAGAGGGCATAATCTCTTTTGTTGGTTATAAACCAGGTTATGGCTGGACAGTCGATATAACTCATGAAAATGGTTGGATGACTCGTTATGCTCATCTAAGTAAAACTCCGAAGCATGTAAAAAAGGGATATGAAATAAAGAAAAATGAATACTTCGCAGAGGTTGGTTGTTCCGGCTTATCTACCGGGGACCATCTGCACTTTGAAATAAGAGATAATCGTGGAAACCCTGTAAATCCAATTTATTGCATTAAAACAGAAGAGCAATTGAGAAGCGATGAATGTAAAACACTATCTGAACTTGATTCAATTATTTCCGAATATAATGCGCAGATAGATTCATTAAAAACAAAAGCTCCAGAAGAACTGGAAGAAGAAAAGAAATTGCTTGAAAAAGAGTATTTCGCAGCCATAGCTAAAATTAATAATTCTAGCCTAATAGATTTACTATTGTCAGACAAAAAATAACAAAAAAAGAGGCTGTGAAATATTAATGCTATAATGTCATAATGTTGAATATCACAATATTTTTATATCTCTCATCTCTTAATTATTTATGGAATTTGACAAGGTTATTGAAAAAAGAGTCAGCATCAGAAACTATTCTAGCAAAGATGTACCAATGGATTTAATTGCAGAAATATGCGAATCCGCTTTACATTCCCCGATGGCAGGCAATATTTTTACACCGAGGTTAATAATCATCGATGATCCTAAAAAAAGAGCAGATATTGCCGAAGCTGCAATGGAGCAATATTTTATCGCAGATGCCCCTTACCTTATCATTGTATGTTCTGATACGACTCAATTATCTAGAAACTATGGCGAACAAGCAGAAAAATATTCGAGACAGCAGGCAGGCGCCGCAATTGAAAACATGCTATTAAAGATAACTTCTCTAGGCTTAGCTTCATGTTGGATAGGCGCTTTTGATGAAGAGAAAATAAAAGATTTATTGCATATTCCAGAGCATATTAAAGTTGAAGCGATAATCCCTGTTGCTTATTCATCAAAAACTCAGAAAATCTCTGCTAGAAAAAAACCAGATTTAAAATTTATAACTTTCTTTGGTAAATACGGGCAAACTAGAGAAAAAATGCCAAAAAGAATTCATGTTTAGTTAAAATATAGAGAAAATTACATAAAAATTTAAAAAGAAAAACTTCTTCTAAACAATATAGAAAAATAAAACAGGGGGCAGTAAAAAGAGATAAGATGGCGGATAAAGATGAAAAGATAATGATTGATGAACGCGAATTATTCAAGAATCTCGCACAGTATTCTAATGAAGAGCGGAAAATGGAGTATATCGAGAATATCCTGAAAAAGAACATTCCGCTTGAAACTCGGAAAATTGCCTTGCATCTCTTGGGAGATATGCATAAAAAAAAGTCATGGTACAATACTGCGGCTAAGTATTATAGTGATGTGGCAGATTTATGCAAAACTTTTGATGAAAAAGCCAATTTCTTTTTTCAGGCAGGAGAGATGTTCGTAAAAGCGAATGATTATTTCACAGCAGAAGATTATTTCAAAAGAGTGCTCGTCCTCGTTAAACCAAGCGAAAAAGAGGCATATAAAGATAAAATGTTGAATGTTTTTATAAAGCATGCGCAAGATTTTGAAAACAACAAGAGAACAGCAAGCGCAATCCAAGCTTATAACAAAATATTAACTTTTAAGCTTCCTATTGACATGGCGAACAAAATCCGCGACAAGTTGATTGTTCTTTACGAAAAAATAGGGAACATCCGCGAAGCAAATCACATTCGTTCTGTAAAAGAACTTGCTATTTCAATGGCAGAAGAAGAAAAAGCCAAGCAGAAAGCTGCTGAAGAAGAAAAAAGAAAAGAACAGCAAGAATTGCATGAAGGTTTCTCAACACTCGATGAATTTAGTTAGGTAATTGGGCTAATTAAAATATTCAAGACAACAGGAGAGATAAGATTTTCTTTATAATTATTTTTATATGGAAAATAAAAGAAAGAAAAAGAAAAACTCTTAGCCTTGGTTAAAAAAAGAGGGCTAGCTCCTTTAGAGCTAGCCAGAAACCCAAAGGCTAAGGGGAAAAACATGAATTTTTTTATTTTAGCTGAAAAATTCTACGCCGAGATCGCTCATATGTGATGTTGCAACAGCTTCAGGTACTTTTGAGTGTCCTAATACATAAGGCGATTTAACACCAGTTATGATTGTTATAACTCGAACTTTTCCTTTGAAGTCTCTGTTAATTCTCGCTCCCAAGATAACTTGAGCATCAGGGCTCAAATTTTCTGTAACGAGCTGTCCCACGTTGTTCAACTCTTCTAATTTTAAATCTTCTCCACAGATTACATGGATAAGTGCGCCAGTCGCACCTTTGTAATCAATGTCAAGAAGAGGATGACTCAACGCTTGTTTAACAGATTCTTCAACTCTGTTCTGAGTATCGCTCTCTCCAATGCCTATAACTGCAACATCGCCGTTTTTCATAATCGCAGAGACATCTGCGTAGTCCAAGTTAATCAATGATGGAATTGTGATTGTTTCAACAATACCTTTAATCATCGTGCTGATTAACTCATTTGCTACAGCAAAAGCCTGCTCGACCGGCAAGTTTCCAGCTATGTCCACTAGACGGTTATTGTCTATTACGATAACTGTATCGGCTGCTTCTCTTAATTGCTGCAAGCCGAATTCAGCTTTATCTATTCTCGCCCTCTCTGTCTCAAAAGGCATAGTTACTACACCGATAGTTACTGCACCTTGTTCCTTGGCGATTTGGGCAATAATCGGAGCTGAACCTGTTCCAGTTCCGCCACCCATTCCCGCTACAATGAAACACATGTCTGCTCCTGCAACTGCTTTCTTAATCTCTACGAGGGCTTCTTTAGCAGCCTCTCTTCCCTTTTCAGGGAAACCGCCACATCCAAGTCCTCTCGTCAATTCCTTTCCTATGAGAATTTTCTCATCAGCTTTGCTCACACTTAAATGCAAAGCATCTGTGTTTAATGCATAAACTGTTGCGCCTTGAATGCCTTTGTTGTATAGCCATGTTATTGTATTACAGCCAGCACCGCCAGCACCAATTACTTTTATGCTTGCTTTGCCTGCTTTTAATTCATCAAAGTTAATACCGTACTTTCCTGCACCGTCAATAGCTTCTTTAGCGAAATCTAAAACCATTTTTTTACCTCCCTTTTAAACGAAAGGTTTATATACCTTTTTTTATTGATTTAATTGAAAAAGAAGTATACTTACATCTAAGGAATACTTCAGAACCAAAAAATTTATTCAACTTCCCCCTTTTGTTGAATAAATTTTTAAATTTTTAATTGAATGTTCTAATTATTTTTTGCTTAAATATATTATTGCAAGTAAAAATATATATTATAAAATATATATTAAATTATAATAATTCCTTTATTAATTATAAAATTGATTATAAAGAGAGATTTTTCTTGTGAGGGCAACATTTTAAAACTGTAAATGCATTTTTTTTGCATGGAAAAGGAGAATAAACCGAGATGGGCTGAGAAAAAAACTGAAAAAAAAGCAAATATCGACGATATTCTTGTCTCTCTAAGTTCGATTGAACGAGATATACTGCCTTTTCTCCTACTTAAAGATGCCCAAAAAATATCAAGCCAATCAAGAAATAACTTAACTACAGTAAAAAGGGCATTGCAATTTCTCGAGAATAAAGGATTGGTTGTCTTAAACTTAAAAAAAGAAAAATTTGTGAAGCTCGGGGATAATGGCGTTATTTACCTAAAAAACCAACTGCCAGAGAGAAAACTTCTAGACTTGATAGTTCAGAAGTCAATGACTATAGAAGAAGCAAAAAAGCAAGCAAGATTAAGCGACAATGAATTTATGATTGCCCTAGGAATTTTAAAACAGAAAAATCTTATAAAGATAGTTTCCGGAAAAATAATTTTTCAAGGCTCAAAAGAAGAAGCCGCCTTGCTAATGCCAGAAGAAAAATTTATCAAAGAGTTGCCTCTCTCTTTAGAGAAACTTACGGCAGAGCAGAAATTATGTCTAGAAAATTTAAAGAAAAGAAAAGATATAGTAAAAATTGATGATACTTCCCAGCTTGTTTTTGATATTACTGAAACTGGTAACAAGGTTCTCGCTTCTATGGATAATTTGAAAAAGATGAATTTAATAGAAGAAGTAACTTCTGAAATTATTCAAAAAAAAGGATGGATTGGAAAAAAATTTAGGTATTATGACATATATAGTAAGGCTCCCGATATTCACGGCGGCAAGAGACATTTCGTTAATCAAGCGATAGATTATGCAAGGAAAATATGGCTCGAGCTGGGTTTTGAGGAGATGAAAGGCACAATGACTCAGACAGCTTTTTGGAATTTCGATGCTTTATTCACAGCACAGGATCATCCTGTTCGCGAAATGCAAGATACTTTTTATCTTAAAAATATAGAAGGAAAATTGCCCGATAAGAAGATTGTCCATTCAGTGCAAAACGCGCATGAAAACGGAATAGAGGGAAGCAGAGGTTGGCAGTACAAATGGAAAGAACAAGAGGCAAAACGGGTTGTTTTAAGAACTCATACAACCTGCTTGTCTGCATTGACACTTTCTGCCTTAGCATCATTAAAAGGAAAAGACAAAAAAGGAAAATTCTTTGCAATAGGAAGATGTTTTAGAAATGAAACTGTTGATTGGAGTCATGGTTTCGAATTCAATCAAACAGAAGGAATCGTAATAGATAAAGATGCAAACTTTTCTCATTTGCTTGGATACTTGAAGGAATTTTTCAAGAAGATGGGGCACGACAATATTCGTTTTCGTCCAAGTTATTTTCCTTATACAGAACCAAGCGTAGAAATAGATGTTTTTATTCCTGATAAAAACAAGTGGCTCGAGCTCGGAGGCGCTGGAATATTGAGGCCAGAGGTTGTTGTTCCTTTGCTTGGCGAATATATTCCGGTGTTAGCCTGGGGTCCCGGCTTTGATAGAATCATCATGGATTATTACAAGATAAAGGATTTAAGAGAGATGTATTTGAATGATTTGGATAAATTGAGACAACTTAAATTTTGGTTGCGATAGAAATAAAAATGGCTCTCGTAAAATTTTCAAAAAAAGAATTTGAAAAGCATGTTAAGCTCAGTAAAGAGATAGAGGAGAAAATCGCAATGTTTGGGACTCCTTTTGAAGGAGTAGAAAATGATGAAATAGCAATAGAGATTTTTCCAAACAGGCCGGACTTGCTTTCGCTACACGGCTACATTCGTTCTTTTCTTTCTTTCATAGGAAAAAAACCTGGTATGAAAAAATATCTGCCGTTGAAGCCGCAAAAAGATTTCGAAGTTTTTGTAGATAAAAGTGTCCAGGATGTTAGACCATTTACAGCTTGCGCCATAGTCAAGAATCTAAAATTTGATGATAATATGATAAAAGAAATCATAGATATCCAAGAGAAATTGCATGCGACAATTGGGAGAAATAGAAAAAAAGTTGCTATAGGAATATATCCTCTCGAGAAGATAAAACTACCAATCCGATTCGAAGCAAGGAAACCTCAAGATATTAGATTTATACCTTTAGAATCAGATAAAGAAATGGACGGAATGCAAATTCTAGAACAACATCCTACAGGAAGAGAATATGCATCATTGCTTGGGGGCATGAAAAAATTTCCAGTTTTCGTAGATTCTAATAACGAAATCTTAAGCATGCCCCCAATAATCAATTCACATAAAACAGGAAAAATTGATGAAACAACTAAAGATATTTTTATCGAATGCTCCGGGTTTGATTTGCAGGTGCTGAAAAAAACTCTGAACATTCTGGTGACGATGTTCGCAGATATGAATGGCGAAGTATATCAAATGAAAGTAATGTATGGCAATAAGCCCGAAATTACTCCAGATTTAGAGCCTGAAAAAATTAAGATTGATATAAATAAAGTAAATAAATTACTGGGATTAAATCTAAAAGAAGAAGAAATAAAAAAACTTTTAGAACGCATGAATTATGAATATAGCAAAGGCGAGGTGAGTGTGCCTGCATGGAGGACAGACATACTGCATGAAGTAGATATTATCGAAGATATTGCTATTGCATACGGCTACGAGAGTTTTATTCCGAAACTTCCGGAAATCTCGACTGTTGGTAATGAAGACAGAAAAGAAGTTTTGAAGAGAAAAATTTCAGAGATTCTAATAGGATTAGGTTTTTTAGAAACATCTTCTTATCACCTGCTTACTAAAGAAGATATAGAAAAAGTAGGCTTAAAAAAAGTAATTGAAGTTGAGAAAAGTAAAACAGACTATAAATTTCTAAGGCCAAATCTTCTTTGCTCTATGATGAAGACTCTCGGAGGAAATATCGATTCAGAATATCCGCAAAAAATTTTTGAAATAGGAAATGTTTTTGAGAAAAATGATAAGTTTGAGACTGGAATTGCCGAAAGAACAAAGCTAATTGTTGCAATGACTCCTGCTAACTTTACTGAAATAAATCAAGTTTTGAATTATCTCGCCAGAGCCCTCGAAGTGAACTTTTATCTAGAAAAAGAAAAGCAAGAACCTTTCATAGAGGGAAGAACAGGAAAAATATTATTTAGGAATAAACAAAAAAAAGAAATGAATATAGGCATGATAGGCGAAATACATCCATCCTTGCTTCGAGAGTGGCATCTTAAAATGTCTCTAGCATTATTTGAAATTGATTTAGAGAAAATATTTGAAGAACTGTATTAATTTTTAACCGAAATAGCTCCTTTTTTCTTTGATTGACTTATGCTGCATTTTTTTCAATGCTTCTCCGACTCTTTCCATATCTGGCTTCAATTCCTGCCATTTTCTGAAAGTTTCTCTTATGAATTTCGCTTCTTCTGCTTCGCTATACTTTACATCGAGATTTATCGCCTCTATTTCTAAAGTAACTAAATCTTTGTAAATCCTTGTTATTATTTCTTTTTCATGCAATGACAAATTTTTCAATGCCGATAAAACGAACAATGGCGCTGTCTGTGGGTTCAAGAAAAGTTCAAAAAAATGGAGAAAAGCTGCTACTTTATTTGTTATTTCTCGCCTGAATTCTCTCAGAATAAATTGTGTTTCTCTGTCTTGGGCTTTTTCAACATCAAATTCCGCATTTAGTGCAACAAAGCTCGGCAACATATACTTTTTGCGCAGAGGCTCATAAGCTTTTTTTAGTTCATCCAATCCTACGCTTACCTTCCAACCTTTCTTTTTCATTACAATAAATATGAAATCCTTCTTTTAAATATTGCTGTAATCAAATTAATGCAATAGAACCGATGTTATAAAAGATGTATTAAAAATCTTTATTAAATATTTATCTGAATATACTATCAAGTCCTTTAGATATTTTATCTTCTTCACTTTTCTCTTTTTCTTTAGGAGGTGAAAGATATTTTTCTAAACTAATGAAAAAATGATTATCTAAACTAATAGGATTATCCAATTGAAAAAATTTGAGAGATTTATCTATAGGTTGATTATGATTGTAAAATGCAATCTTTAAGTTCTTTTTTTTAGCTATGCTTGCTATACTCTCTACTAATTCTTCTTCTTTTATATAAGCGAATAATAAATCGGCATGCTGTTTGCTGATTCCTGTAAATGCAACAGCTTCTATTCTCCCATTTCTTATTCTATAAACGGGGCCAGAGTTATTCACATCCATTTCTAAGAAACCTTGCTTATCAGAACAGGTTTGCAGGATTGGAATTAAGAAATCACTCTCAAATACTGCTGATGGTTTGTATGTTTTTTCGAGTACCATATTAATCTTAATTATAACAGATATATAAATGTTTCTATTATATAGTGACAAAAAATTATAGCAGATAAAAACAGAAAATAAAAGCCCCAGGCGTGACTTGAACACGCGACCTCGTCCTTTTTGGTTTTTTCTTTCCAGGGCTTCTTTTTTAAAGAAGGCCTTACCAAGGACGCGCTCTAACCAGCTGAGCTACTGGGGCAATAAGGCAATCGCGCCACTTAGAGAAAACTTTTAATATGTTATAAATTTTTTTATATGCGAAGCCCTGTAGTCCAGCGGTCAAAGATCCGGCCCTCTGGAGGCTGGGACCCAGGTTCGAATCCTGGCAGGGCTATAGCTCCCGTGGTGTAGAGGCCAAGCATCAAGCCCTCTCGCGGCTTGGACACGAGTTCGAATCTCGTCGGGAGCATTCAAAATATTCAAAAAATATTCAAAAAAAGATATAAATATTTAAAAAGAAATAAATAATTTTATCTTTGATTAAAAGTAGTTAAGATGAAAATAATAGGAAATAAATCAAAACTCGAAGAATTAAATATTAAAGAATGCATAATCCTTGGAGGATTAGTAGGATTATTAATAAGTAGCGCTTTGCAGACAATCGAATTAGCAAAAAATTATTATTTTAATTATTATTCTAATAGACAATATATTGACAGCCAGAAAACTATGGAACGAACCCTCATTTTTCAGGATTTTAATGATTATCAAAAATATATAGAAAGAACATTTAAGAGATAGCATGTTAACACAAACCCAAGGCAAGAAGCTCTTGAAACTTGCTCGAAAAAGTATAGAGTCATATTTTTCTAACAAAGAATTAAAATATGATGAGGAAAAAAAAGAGTTCAAGGAGCCGCGGGGCGTTTTTGTAACATTAACAAGACATGGCAAGTTGCGAGGCTGTATTGGTTTTCCTTATCCTTACAAGCCTCTTGCAGAAGCAGTTGTCGAAGCAGCCAAAGCAGCCGCATTCCAAGATCCTAGATTCAAGCCACTCGAAGCAAAAGAACTCGACAAGATAAAGATAGAAATATCTGTGTTAACCTTGCCGCAAGAAATTCAAGCTAAGCAGGATATCCTGAAAGAAATCGAAATTGGCAAGGACGGTTTGATTATACAATTCTCAGGCTTTTCAGGGTTGCTCTTGCCTCAAGTTGCATTAGAACAAAAGTGGAACTCCTTGCAATTCCTCGAGGCAACTTGCAACAAAGCTGGATTGCCTTCTGATTGTTGGAAAAATAAAGAATGCCATATTTTCAAGTTCCAAGCACAGATTTTTTCAGAAAAAGACAAGCAAGAAAAATAAAAAATAATTCTATTATTAAATTGTTATTAAATAAACTTTTATTAGATAAAGATAGAGTATGGAGTGGCAAGATAAAATTTAATCCAAGCAACAATCCTTACAACAATTCAAGAACAATCGGATAATAATTAGTTACACAACTACTTCAGGAAAAGATACTTTATAACAATTAATTCTGTTATATGCTTTCATGAACTTCTCATGTTCTTTTATCTTGGCTAAATCATTAATTTCTTGGATGAGCCTTATCATTATATTTGCAATTTTATCTTTCATTTCGTCCCGCTTTTCAATTTCAACAGCTCCTGCAGCATTTTTTACTTCATCAAGTAGAGAATCTGTAAAGGCTATCGGGGCATTAAAAAAATTAAATCTTTTTATTATTTTCCCATCTTTTGCAGAAATATAAGATAAAGAAACATCCATGAATTTTTGGCTCGGATTTATTCTCTCAACTCTGAACTCTTTTATTGCAGCTTTTTCAACTACCATGATTATACATATCGCCATATTTTATAAATTTTATTATATTTCTGGCTATAATTGCTATATTGTTGACTATAATAATCCTTATTAATTTAACAAGATTTTTCTTAAGATGAAAATAACAACTGGCTCTCGGGAATTAGATGAATGGCTCTCTGGCGGCTTTGAGACAGATGTTATAACAACAATTTATGGCCCCGCAGGCTCGGGCAAAACCAACTTATGCGTAATGGCTGCCGCATGTCAAGCCTCCCAAGAAAAACAGGTTCTTTTCATTGATACAGAAGGGGGCTTCTCTATCGAGCGGCTCAAACAACTCACGCCAGGCGAAGTAATAAAAAATATACTTCTCCTTAAAGTTACTAATTTTTATGAACAATACAAAGCTTTCCAGCAACTTCCAGAACTAATAAAGAAAAACAGAAATATTTCCCTCATTATTGTTGATTCGATTGTTATGCTTTATCGGCTCGCGCTTGCAGAAGCAAAGAAAAAAAACAAAGAAGAGATAAACAAAGTGAACAGACTTCTTGTTAAGCAGATGTTGATATTAAATGAGATGGCGCGCAAGAAAAATATCCCATCAATAATAACAGACCAAGTTTATTCTGAATTTTTATCACAAGAGGATTTTGAAGCCGGTAAAGAGAGAAAGACATTAATGGTCGGCGGCGATATTTTTAGATACTGGAGCAAGTGTATCATTGAAATCCAGAACCTTCCATTCGGAAGAAAAAAAGCAATATTGAGGAAACATCGCTCAATGCCTGAGAAAGAATTTTTCTTTAAAATTACTGGCGAGGGAATTAAAAAAATTTAAATATCCTGTTTATTTAATAGTAAAATGAACAAAAGAGGAAAACTTTCTATCAGAGATTTTTTAGTTGTATCAATATTACTGATTGTTTTATTAATCCCTTGGATGTTCAATATTAATCATCTTACTGGGAAGGTTTTAGATTCTGTATCTCTATCGCAGCAAGCTTATGCTCCCAACTCTAAATTGACAGGAACATTTAAACTTACATTCAAAGAGGGAGATCTCATACCTAAGGATTCTATGGTTTATTTTGTTCTTCAGGCTCCAAAATGCCCCAAATATTTTGTTTGTAACTCCACTAAATATATTGAATGGTGTAATTATACTGGTACAAGCTGTGATTGTATAAGCCAGTCTCAGATAAATGCAAGATGCGGAGGTTCAGCCAATATCATACCAACAGATTGCGGGGCTTTTGATACTATATGCTGCCCTACTGATTTGGGCATAGGAGATTATTATAAAAATTTGAATTGTAAAGATGGAAATGGAAACATAGTCACAGATTATGAATGCTGGGGAAATGGCTATTGCCAGGATGAAATTGAAGCTCGCTCATTAGAAGAATTAATCTCATTTTCTTCAACACCTAATTTAGGAAACTATACATCCGGCCCTTATAATAATGTAGATGGCAATGAGCCTACTGGTTCGGGGCAAGGCTTCGGATATTGCAACAATGCTGGCTCACTTGGATTTGCAGGCATAATTGGGTTAGCAACAAGCAGCGTTCCTTCTCCATTATGCACTGACTCAGACAACGGACAAGATATTTATACGAAAGGCACTTGTACAGATCAATTTTCCTCGCCATCTTCCTTGCCAAAAACCGATTCATGCAGTGAATTTGATAACTCTCTTACAGAATATTTCTGTAAAGACGACATGTGCCGTTCTCAGAAGTTTATCTGCCCTGAAGGTTATTCTTGCATTGATGGCGCATGCAAACAAGTGCAGCAAGTTAAATGTGTCGATAGTGATATTAACTCAAATGAACCTTACTATACTTACGGATATTGCACTGATAAAAACAATCCTAATCCAGTCTATGATAGCTGTTCAGACTGGAATAGTAAAGACTTGTATGAATATATATGCGTGAAGGACTCCTGCACTACAGAAAAATATTCATGTCCTTATGGGTGTTTGGATGGAAAATGTAAAACGCAATCAGCGCCAAAATATCCTGACTTAACTGTCACTAATATTGGAAATAGTTTTGAAGGTATAATCGTGTCGATTAAAAATCAAGGAGGAGAAGCAGCAGGCTCGTTTAAACTTTGCTTGTATTTCAAGGGAGAATTACCAATAGAATGCATCAGAGAAATTGATATCATAGGGCTTGGCGCTGGAGGTTCAATTGATATACTTGCGGGCTTGACAAATAAAGATGTTGCAGGGAAAACTCTTGTCGCTTATGCAGACTTTTATGACGCTGTAAAAGAATCAGCAGAAGATAATAACTATATGGAGAAATATTTTGAACCTATTCAAAAATGTTATGATAATGACCCTGAAAATAATGTGAATATTGCCGGAACTTGCTTTGATAGCAGTTCACATCCAGATACTTGCGATAGCTCAGGAAAGCTGATTCAATATTATTGCGCAGAAGATATCAATACAGGCGCCCAGTATTGCGAACAGTCTGAACCTTATAGCTGTGAAAATATCAATAATGTCTGTAGCGATGGGAAATGTTCGCAAGGATCATTCCAAGACTGCATTGATACTGATATGGGCGATGATCCTTTAGTACCTGGGAACTGCACAGATAAAAATGGTTTCTATCAAGACTCGTGTTCAAATGGTGTGATAACAGAATATTATTGCTCAGCATCAAGTTGGGCTCCGTCGGTTTGCTTGCCTTCAGAGCACACATGCGAATTTGGTTGTATTAATGGCAATTATAAATCATGCAGAGAAACACCCCAAGGAATTTATGATTGTTCTGGCTGGAATAATATTTATTCAATTGATTTATCTAATCTGGCAATTTATGCCCCGCAAGCTTATGGATATTTCAATATAACTGCCTTGCTCGCTTATACTGATGCTTCACAAGAGACCACTCTGCTTTCAAAATATTCAACACAATTTAAGGTACAGCCGCAAACAGGCGGTTCAGCTCATACTTATAAGACATGCGTAAATAAGAAATGTGTCGCTGTCCAAGGCCCTGGTAATGATGAATGTTCAAATAATGATGATTGTACTACTACAGAACAATCGCAACAATCGTCAACAAAAGTTTCAGCAAAACCGAAACTTGCGTGTGCAAATTATGTTGTAGCCGAAACCTGTGAAAGTGCTCATTGTTATTGGTATGATGGTGCATGTCATGATTATCCAAGCAAAACAACAACTTCAAGTCAGGAACCTTCGACAACCTCAGCATTAAAAATAACTTGGTGGATGTGGTTAATTCTTGGGATGATAATTGTTAGTGCAATCTCTCTTTTTGTCCTGAAAGCTATACTAAAAGGAAGGGCAACAGAGAAAACAACAGAGAAAATGGTAACCTCCGTGATAACCTCAGAAAAAGACGAGATTCAGAGAAAGTATCCGGCTTTAGTTTCATATATAAACAAGGCAAAGAAACAGGGCATGTTAAAACAAACTCTAGCAGAAAAACTTGAAAGCAAGGGCTGGCCCCAGGATATAATCGAAAAAGCAATAAAAGAATTCTGGTAAGATTGATGAATCACCCGAGTTTTCAATGAACATGGCTTGCTCCGATATTAGGAATTTAATATCACAATTACGCTCTTATCTCTCTCAAACATTGTAATATTGCAATTATAATATTTTTAATTTTTACACTACATTATAAAAAACTTTATATATGCATTTAATTTGCATTATTTATAAAAGCGAGTTAAAAGAGGATGTCTTACAAAAGATACATTACAATAAATGGCAAGAGATATGGGCCATATGAATATCACAGTGTCAGAGATAAAGATGGTAGTGTAAAAAGTATTTATCATGGCTCTGCTTCAAAAGCCGCAAGAAGAAAAAAAGAAAATCATTTTAATTTGATATTGATAATCCTCGCGTCTCTTTTTCTTATTACTTTAGTTTTTGCAACTCTATTCCTGATTAACCCCGCAATAGAAAAAGCAGTTACCGGCTTTGTCACAGAAACTTTAGGAGAGCCAACTCCTGTCGAGCCCACTATCCCAGAAAACATCTCAAATGAAACTCTGCCAGTACCAATTGAGCCTACTCAGCCTATTGAACCAACAATGCCTGTTGAAACTCCTGCGGAAATTCCAGCCGAGGCAACAAACATAAGCAATGAAACAACAGGCAATGAAGCATTAACTGGAGCGGGTTCAGGCGGAGGCGCTGGAATTTTAATGTTTGGCGGTGGTGAAACAAATCTGAGCTATACTAAGATGGCAGGTGGATGTGTTCTTGCAATAGATTTTGATGAAAACACAACAGTTCAGTATGACAGAAGCGGTAAAAACAATAATGGAACTATGGAAGGAAATTTGGCTTATTGGAATTCAACAGGCAAATATGGGGGAGCATTCAAATCGCCGGGAGTCTCGTGGAATGGCCTGGCATATATAAGAAACTCCCCTACTTTGAACCTAACTAGAGAGTTATCTATTGAAGCATGGATTTATTCTTTGAATGATGCTGCATCCTCTTCTTGGCCAACATTGGTAGGCAAGGGAAATGAAAATTCCAATGGTTGGAGGCTTTTTCAAAATCAGAATGGGAATACAATTTTCTTTGGCTATTTTGATTATCTATCGAACTCGCACTGGCCTTTAAGCACTGCTGTCTCAAATAAATCCTGGCATCATATTGTTGTTACTTTTAGTGTTTCTGCTGGCAAAGCTTACATGTATGTTGATGGCATTGAAACAGCGTCTTCTACAGATGTTGTCGAAATAATAGGAAACACAAATGATGTCTATATCAGTAATGGAGACTATAATGGAACAATAGATAATGTAAGAATTTACAATCGTGCCTTGTCAGCAGAAGAAGTCCAGGCAAGATATCTTGATGGAAAATGCGGGCAGCAAGTTTCAAGAAACATGGTTCTTAATGACACGAATGTCTGGCAAGCTCATGAAAAGAATAATATTCTTTACTTGCCATTAGATACAAATACAGTGACTCAGCAAGATTGGGGAAGATACTGGAAAAACAACGGCACAATAATGAATGGTGCAACTTATAGGACAGACTGCATAGCTGGAAATGGTTGTTATTATCTTGACGGCTCTAATGATTATATAAATGTATCCAGCGATAGTACTTTAAGCTTGGATTCTCAATCAGAAATGACTGCAATTATTTGGGTGAACATAACCTCTTTAAGTAGCTCAAGCTATAGCACTTTAATTGCAAAAGGCGCAGGTGATTTTCCATCTTTCTTAAGATGGAGCCTGGGAACGAGCGGAGGGCAAGGCAGCCACATAAGATTGCATACAACTGATGGGATGATTTTCGAGGGTTGGGAATCTATTGATACCTATTTCGACACTCCTCCAGGATGGCATATGTATGCATTCACATTTAATGGAAATAATTTAGAAATAAAAACTTATTTTGATGCAGAATTAAAAGCGACTGATTCTGTAGCGCTCCCTCTTTTAAGAGATTCATCCGATGAATATAACATCGGGCGACAAACGGGTGGGGGCGATCTATTAAATGCAGTTGTTGATGAAGTAATGCTCTACAATCGAGCTCTCTCAGCAGAGGAAATTAAACAGCATTATTATCACACCTTAAAAATTCTGAATTCAAGCGGAACTTGCTTCACAATTAATGCAAGCAATCTTGTGATTGATGGAAATAATTATATGATTAATTATGGCGAGGCAACAGGAGGCTATGCGATTAACAATGCTGCAGGGCATGATGGATTGCTTGTAAAAAACTTAAAAATAAATATGTCAAATGAGAGTGCCCATGGAATTGCGATTCTGATAAATGATTCTGACAATAGCAGAGTTGAGTTTGTAAATATCAGCAACGGAAAAACCGGAGTTCTAGTATTAAACTCGACAAATGTTACTGTTCAGCACAGTTATTTTTCAAGTTTTGAATATGGAGAAGCAACAGGATGGGATAATTGTGATCCTTTCAATACAACTCTGACAAGGGCTTATGAGTCTGCAATACACTATGTTGACAGCATCAAAGCCACAATCTATAACAATACTGTTTATGGAAAGATGACTTCTTCAGGAGGAATGACAAATCACGATGGAGCAGAGGCAGCTATCTCTTTCTGCAGGACAAACTCCAGCAATATCACTTCAAACAAAATTTATGGAACAGACACCTATGGATTCATGATAAATAACAAGAGCAATTATAACATCTTTGCATATAACTTTGTCAATGGCTCTAATGGCTCAAGCACAGCCAACTGCAATGATGCTATAATTTTGGCATCCAATTCAAATTATAACAATATAACGCATAATGCCTTCTGGGAGGACAATGAATGGGGAATATTTTTGACAGGAGCAAATTATAATATTATTGAAAATAACACTGCAAACAAGAATGGGCGAACAGGAATAAGAATCGGCGGGACTTCTAGCTATAATAAAATTTATAATAATACTGCTAATAACAATACAGAAAATGGCGTAGGGATAGAGGGAAGTTATAATCTTTTCATTAATAACTCTGTTTCTGGGAGCCTAAACGGACTTTATTTTATTGATGTTGAATCAGGATACTGCCACAATAATACTATCATAAACTCAACTATAACTTCAAACACTTATGGAGTTTATATTTATTTAAGCAGTGCCTCGGGATGCCAGGAAAATTTAATCAAAGATTCAAGGATAACTGGCTCAACAGCAAAAGATGTTTATATAGCTGGATTAGAAGGCACTCAGGCATTTAATTTCACTTTCTTGAATTCTTCCTTGAACAAAAGCAGTATTTATATCTCAAGTGATGTCGAGTCAGGAGGCATTTATCAGAAGTGGTATGTTGATGTCGCGACTAACTACAGCAACAACTCTGCAGGAACTGGCGCGACTGTAAATGCCTATGACAAGAACAATGCTCTCGCGTTTACAGATACAGTCGAAAGCACGAGTTTCATATCAAGACAGAATGTTACTGAATTTTTTGCCTACCTTGATAAAGGATTAACTACTTTTGCTTATTACAGCAATTACTCAATCAATGCAACAAAAGGACAGGACTATAGTCAGACAGAACAAGTTAATGTTTCAACAAATAAGATTGGCTCAGGTAAGGTTCAATTGATTCTACAAGAAGTTTGCGGTTGCTATAATGGAACATATTACTACACTTGTGGGCAAACAATAACAGAATCCTGCACAATGAATTGTAATTTAAATGCAATAGGAACTTGTTTTACAATCGGAGCAGATAATGTTGTTATTGATGGGAATGGCTATACAATTAATGGCACAGATGCGTCTAGTCCTTATGGAATTTTGATTAACTATAACAATACAATTATAAAAAATCTAAACATAACTAATTTCAATGATGGAATTTATTTAAATTATTCTTCGAACAGTAGCATAATAAATAATACTGTATATTCAAGTAGTGATAAAGGGATTTATTTATCTTATTCCGAAAATAATGTCATAGTGAATAATACTGCAAGTTCAAATGTTAATGATGGAATCTGGTTAATATCCTCTTCAAACAATAACATAACAAACAATATAGTAACTTCAACTTTAGATGGAATTACTATTGGAAGCTCTTCAAATAATAATATAATAAACAATAATGTAAGTTCAACCACTGTGGATGGAATTTATTTATGGGATTCTGCAGATAATAATACATTAATTAGTAATAACGTAAGTTTAAATAATAATGGAATTAGAATCTCTTCTTCTTCGAATAACAAATTGATAAACAATACAATAAATACAAATAGTGGTTATGGAATTTATATTTTATCTGCTATTTTATCCCCTACTTCCTCAAATAACACAGCAATAGGCAATATTTTAAATTCAAATAATTATGGAATTTATATAAATAAAGGGGTAAACAATTTGTTTCAAGATTCAAACATAACAAGTTCTACAACAAAAGATGTTTATTCGACAAATACCCTCTCAAACAACACTTTCCTTAATGTTTCTTTCAACAAGAACAATGTTCAAATTGATGCTGGAGTGATTTATGTCCAGTGGTATGTTGATGTCGCGACTAACTACAGCAACAACTCTGCAGGAACTGGCGCGACTGTAAATGCCTATGACAAGAACAATGCTCTCGCGTTTACAGATACAGTCGAAAGCACGAGTTTCATATCAAGACAGAATGTTACTGAATTTTTTGCCTACCTTGATAAAGGATTAACTACTTTTGCTTATTACAGCAATTACTCAATCAATGCAACAAAAGGACAGGACTATAGTCAGACAGAACAAGTTAATGTTTCAACAAATAAGATTGGCTCAGGTAAGGTTCAATTGATTCTACAAGAAGTTTGCGGTTGCTATAATGGAACTTATTATTATACTTGTGGCGATACAATTTATGAATCTTGTACAATGAACTGCAATCTGAATTCAACAAGTGATTGCTTTATAATTGGGGCAAGTAACTTGATTATAGATGGCGCAGGTTATAATCTTACAGGAGTTCAAGGAACAGGAATTGCAATAAACGTCTCTATCAAGGATAATATCACTTTGAAAAATTTTATTATAGAAAAATTTCGAACAGGATTTCATTTATATATGTCAAAAAATTCTAGTATAATAAACAATACATTCAATCAAATAGAAAATCCGTCGCAAAATGGAATTTATAGAATCTATTCTAGTACCTGCAGTAATATTAATATTTCTCACAATAATTTAACTACGGTAACCAATGCAGCAGATGCTATATTGTTAACTTATACGAACAATAGCTTTGTAGAATTTAACACAATTATATCTCAACAATCTGCTTCAGATAGTTCTGTTGGGATATATCTTTATTTGAATAATTATAACAATTTCTTAAAAGAAAATTACGTTTATTATTATCAGAATGGAATAACTTTATCAACTTCTGATAATAACACAATAATAGGAAATAAATTAGAAATCGATAAAATTGGATTGACAATAGATTATCTTTCTGATTATAATACTATATCAGACATAACTATTTTGAACAGTTCACAATATTCTGTTTATTATGTTGGTAATCAAAACTTAATCCGTGATTCTGTTATTTCAAGCAATTACAGCGATAGCAAAGACATTTATCAGGATGGAAATCCTGCTAATAATACCCTGTTAAATGTTACTTTGAATAAAAGCAAATTAAGTAGCGATTTTGCAGGGGGATTTTATGTCAAGTGGTATGTTGATGTCGCGACTAACTACAGCAACAGCTCCGCAGGAACAGGCGCGACTGTAAAAGCTTATGACAAGAACAATGCCCTTGCATTTACAGATACAGTCGAAAGCACGAGTTTCATATCAAGGCAGAATGTTACTGAATTTTATTTTGATGTAAATGGTTTTTCTTACAAGACAAATTACTCAATCAATGCGACAAAAGGACAGGACTATAGTCAGACAGAACAAGTTAATGTTTCAACAAATAAGATTGGCTCAGGTAAGGTTCAATTGATTCTTGGAAGAAAACCATGGATAATTCTTTATGATCCTGTAAATGATTCTTGGGGCAACAACACAATGAACATGAGCTTCAAAGTTATTGGCGACTTGGATACTTATAATGCCTCATTATACATCGCTTCCAACTATGGTTCAACTTTTCAGTTCAATGGCTCTGTCATAGCAAATAATGATACATTAACAGTGATAACTCCAAGAACCTGGTTAAAAGACAGCAATTACCGATGGTATATAAATGTGACAAATTCGAGCTTTGGAAACAGCAGCGAGATAAGAACAGTTCATGTTGATTCTGTCAAGCCAGCAATAGATTTTGTTGCGCCATCACCATCAAATAATTCAAAATATAAAAACTATACCTCTCTTTATGTAAATGTTTCAGTTAGCGACGACAGAACTCCAAGCAACTTGAGTGCATTAATTGATTTTAACAAGAGTCTTGTGGGCTGGTGGAGATTCGAAGAAAATAATGGAACCCTGGCCATAGACAGCTCGAGTTATGGAAATAATGGAACACTAACAAGTATGAACACTGGTTTAGACAATGAAACAAGTTCGGGAAGAACTTATTCAGGATATAGAGGCAAGGCATTAAAGTTTGACGGATGGAATGGATATGTTAACATTCCTAACCAACCAAACCTAAATCCCATAGATGCTATAACAATTGAAGCATGGATTTATCCCACAACTTCAAGAGGAGTTTGGGGTATACTCTCAAAAACAAAAACTTATACAGACAGTTATGAATTGCAATTGTCTGGAAGTCAGCGTTTAATTGCTTATCTAAATGACCAGACTTTAAATGGAGACAGATTTATTGATTTGGATGCATGGTATCATATTGTGATGGTCTATAATAGAAATAACATCAGTTTGTATGTCAATGGAGTTCTTGATACTTATAAGAATTATTCTTCTCCAATTGTTTCTAATAGCAATGCTCTTGAAATTGCCAGAAGCAACGGAGATACAAATAATTTCGCAGGAACTATTGATGAAGTCAAGATATGGAACCGAGCTCTCTCATCACAGGAGATAAACGCTTCTTACAATGCAGGCATTTACAGATTACAGAGAAACTTCACAAACTTGACTTCTGGAACTTATTCTATTAGAGCTTATGTAGTTGATAATGCAGGAAACCTGAATATGACGAGCAATTATACTATAAAGATAAATTATCCCCCAAACCCAATAAATTATACAATTCCAGAATGGAAAAATCATACAACAAACAGAACAGTAATTTTCAACTGGCTTAATTCATCAGATCCCGACGGTGATACAATAACGTTGTTTAACATAAACATGACTTGTTTCCCTGCAGGCTGCGTGCCAAATGACAATGTGAATCAAAATTTCACTCAAAACTTCACAACCTTGCACTGGCAATTAAAAAACTTCTGGGATGACTTGGAATATTATAATTTTTCAATCAGGGCATGGGACGGCTATGATTACAGCGCAGATAATTTTTCAACTTTCTATCTAGACTCGCTAGTTTCAATTTCGATAATGAATAGTACAATTAACTTTGGCAATATGAACTCTGGAGAGACTAAAAATACCACAACAAACAATCCTGGACCTTTTGTGCTTTACAATGATGGCAATTGTTATCTGAATGTAACCATAAATGCAACGCAACTATGGAACAGCCAGTCAAGCAATTCAGAGTATTACAAGTACAAAGCAGATTATCTACTTAACGAAAGTACAGCATTCAATTGGTCGAGAAGTATAACTACTTGGACACAGATGCCAATTAATACAAACACCCCAGTAACTTTCTTGCATTTTTGGAATTATAGCAATGCAAATGATTCTGCAGAGGTAGATATTTTGTTAACTGTGCCGACGCCTGAATTAGGGGAAATCGCGGGATATCGCTCGAGCAATGTCACATTCATAGCTTCCTATGTCCGGGAAGGATACACAGGAACAGGATAAAATGAAAAATAAAATGAAAAATGAAGCGAGAAAGGGAAAATTCGATGGAACAAGAAGAAAGATTAAATATAACCTTTATTTAGGTTATAATAACCTTTATAGTGGTTATTTAATTAATTTAGAATATAAAAGAAGCCGTAAACAAGAGAATTAAAATAAAAATGGGCCTGTTAAATTTTTTGAAATTGAATGAGAACACAAGAAAGATATTCGGAAAGCGAGAGCTAAAGATAATTGAAAAACAAATGTTGGGGGTAAACTTAACCCAATCAGAAAAGAACCGGCTCTCAAGAGATATAAGAAAAAAATTTGAATTTATAAAAGAAGCATCAAGATTCTCGGATGAATTTGCTTTGAAAAAAGGGAGTGATATAAAAAAAATGATTTATGAAGCAAAAGAAATTATTCTGAAAGACCCTCTTTTTAATAAAATTAAGAGAATAATGTTATATGGTTCTGCAGTAGAGAACAAACTTACTTTTAGGTCAGATATTGATATTTCAGTTGAATTTTCTGATATAACCCTAAGTGAAGCTACGCTTTTCAGAAAAAGAGTTGGAGTAAACTCAAAGATTGATATTCAAGTTTATAATTATCTGCCAGACAAAATAAAAAAAGAAATTGATGCTAAAGGGAGGGTGCTCTATGAACGAAAGGATTAAAGACAAAATTGAGGAAACAGAAAAATATCTTGCAGAGCTCGAAGAATTTGTCCCGTTAAATTTTAAGGATTATATCAATGATGTGAAAACAAAATCAGCATGCGAGAGGCAAGCAGAAAAAATTATAGAAGCAATAGTTGATTTGGCTTTTTTAGTCATCAAAAATAAGAATTTAAAAATTCCCGAGGGGGATAAAGAGGCTTTTGATATCCTTTTCAAAGAAGAGATTATATCAAAAAAATTATGCGAAAAACTCAAGGAAGCGAAAGGAATGAGAAACATTATTGCACACGAATATGGAACAGTCGATGATGAGATTGTCTTTCATTCGATTACAGAGGAATTAGAAAAAGATGTTAAAGAATTTATTGGAGAGATTAAAAAATTAAAATGAAAACAAGAAATAAGAAAATGAATACATGGAATAATGCCCGCCATGCAAGCAGAAGATTAAGCATTATCAAATTAACTATGTTTTCTTTAATTGTAATTCTAACCTCATTAACAACTTTCTCAACAGTCCAAGCAATCGGAATAACTCCTGGAAGAAGAACTTTCGATTATAAAGAAGATATGAAAGAGAAAGTTGAATTTAGGGTAATTAACAATGAATACAAAGAGATGGATGTGCAACTGTATAAAGATGGTTTTTTGTCCAGTTTTATTGAATTTGAACCGAGAACAGTTCACTTTAATGCAGATGAAGAATCAAAGACATTCAGCTATACTCTTAAAGTCGGCCCAATTGACTTGGCTGGTGGTAGCTATGAAGGAAGCATAGTCGCTGTTGAAATACCTAGAGCTGGAAGAGAAGAAGTAGGAACAAGTGCTACTCCCGGAGTTGCTACTCAAGCTGTTTTAAGAATTCCATATCCAGGACAATATGTTGAAGCAGAATTACAAATCGGCGAATCTGCGCCCGGGGAAAAAGTTCAGTTTGCAGTTGTTGTAACTAATCTTGGTTCGCAACCAACAACAGTGAAAGCTAAAATAGATATTTTGCAAGGAAATAAATTAATACAGAATATAGAAGCAAATCCTATAACATTAAATCCAACGCAAAGAAATGCTTTGAGAGCAGAATGGCCAGCATTTGAATCAGGGGTTTTCAAAGCTAGAGCCACAGTAAACTATGCTGGAAAATTCATAGTAATTGAAAAAGAGTTTAAAGTTTCTGGAGAGATGATAGAAATAAAAAGGATTTTTGTAAAAAATTACAGGCTAAATGAAATTGCCAAAGTCGCAATCGTAGTTGAAAGCAAATGGAATGAAGTTATAAAAAATGTTTATGGACATTTAATTGTAATAAATCAACAGAGCGATATAGTCGGAGATTTCAAAAGCGCTTCAATAGATTTAAAGCCAAGGGCGATCGAGACAATTTATGCTTATTGGGATACAGAAGGAGTTCCAACAGGAGACTATGACGGAAAAATTATCTTGAATTATGAAGACAAACAGATTGAAAAACTTCTCAAGGCGCAACTCGGCATAGACAGTCTGCAGATTAATATCGTTGGTTTAAGCGCCCAGGCGATATCTTCTAGAAGAGCAACAGGAAACATTTCAACAATCTTGGTAATTATTATAATTATCCTTGCATTATTAAATATGGCATGGTTTTTATATTTCAAGAGAAAGAAAAGAGAAACAGGCAATATACAAAGCGATATGTAAATAAATTGAAAAATATACAATCATACAACCAAGCTGATTTGCATTAACTGAATGACTTGCATGAATGACTTGCAACAATTAAATTGATTTGCAATAACCAAAATATTTGCAATATGCAGTCAAATTGACTTTCAAATCGAAATAGCTTCTTTTGTTTCTGAAATAAGATTATTGTCACAGAAGACTCTTATAGTTAATATATAATTTCCCTTGCTTATTATAAAACTTTTAGTTAGATAAGACACTTGTGCTGAATAGGCAAAATTTTTATTATCCGAGCTTTTTATTGAATTTTCTTTGAATTCTTGCGCTGTAAATATGTTTATCTGCTTCTCAGCTGTCTTGTAATTTTCAAGCTCGCTGACTATATTGCAAGAATCATAAATTTCAACAGGACTATTTATCTCAACTCGCCCGTCTAAATAATAATGGTTCTTAATAGCAAACCCAGTCAGAAAATCTCTCGAACTCGGAATCTGGAGTAAAATTATAATTATTAAAACAATTACTGTACTTATAACGGGTAATAACCATTTTTTATGCATAATCTTCTAAGAAATATGAACTTTATAAATACTTACAATAAAATTTATAAATGTATTTTTACTATATATAATAAGAATTTTTGAGGAAAAACAAGAGGAAAATGTTTAAAAAAGGTGAAGACAAATTTTTGGCTATACTCATAATTATTGCAGTCGTTATTTCTGTAACAGGCACGTTCTTCAGCCTACATTCTCTAAATGATCTGCAGAGATATAGGCAGTATTTCTCAGGATATGGAATGTCTGCGCAAGTAAACCTAACCATTGGACAAAATCTCACGATAAATGTAATTCAGACAGTTATAAATTTCAGCTCAGGATTCGTCAATAGCGGGGCAGATTATGCTATACTAAATACGACTGTCGAAAATATTAAAGCTGCTCCTGTAAATTGGACAAATACCTCATTATATAATCCAAAGCCTTTAGAAATTAGGAATGATGGAAATATAAATGCTTCAATAAATTTAACTTCACTTAAAACAGCAGAGACATTCCTCGGAGGCACATCGCCATTATACCAATTTAACGTAACTAATAAAGAAGCTTATTCATGTGTTGGTACAGCAACTGACTGGACTTCGCTTACTGCCGCAAGCCAGGTAGCATGCACTAATCTCGGAACAACAGATACTAAAGACGAGATATATATCCACTGTTTAGTCAAAGTTCCTTATGATACTGTCGGGGCTAAAGAGGACCAATGGACTTTCACAGCAACATCTGTTTCATAATCTCATAATTAAAAAATGCAATAATTAAAGAATAAAAAAATATAAAGATATTAACACTGTTATTGAAATACGGTTCATTAAAACACTTTCATTGAAACATTGAAAAGAGGATTAAAAACACTAAAAAAGAGAAAAATGGCAAATAAGAGAGCAAAAAGATTAGCAAATGAAAAAGAAATAGATGCACGAGAAGAAAAAGCAATAAATATTATAGCCATGATAGCTTTAGCCTTGCTCACCAGTTTGATAATTTTAAACTTAGAGGAAATTGTTAGTATAACTGGCTGGCCTACTTACACGCCCACAAGTGCAGGACAGATTAATGTCAGTATAGCTCAAAATCTTACTCTTTTCTTGCAAGATTATAATGTGACTTTTGGAACTGGTTATGTTATACCAGGCAAAGCCCATGCAGGTTTAAACACCTCAAATATAACTGATATGACTACAGCACTGCTAACCTCCATGAACTGGACCAATACCTCGAATTTTGCGCCTAAAAAGCTCATTATAAGAAATGATGGCAATGTAAATGCTTCAGTTACCCTAACCTCAAATGCAACAGCCGCCCAGATGATTGGCGGAACAAACCCAGATTTTAAATTTAATGTAACTAATAAAGAGCCTTATGCTTGCGTTGGTACAGCAACTGACTGGACTTCAATGACAGGAGCTTCTCAAGCAGTTTGCACCATCCTCTCTGTGACAGATACAAAAGATGAAATTTATGTAAACTTTTTATTGCAGATTCCTTATGATGTTGCCGGGGTAAAAGAAGCCTTTGTTACTTTCAGCGCAACAGCTGTTACATAAAAACGTTAAATAAAAATGGCAAAGAAAAAAACAAGATATAGCAATAAATTGAAGAAAGAAAATAACAAGCTTATTTTAATACTCATAATTTTAGTAATCCTTGTATCAGTATTCAGCACTCTCCTTATTTTAGATAGCGTTGAGAATGCAAAAAAGTTTTTCATATCAAAGCAAGTCTCCGAGGGGCGCGGAGAAGTGAAATTAACTATTTTAGCAAATCCAGATAACTGGATTCCTCCATTAAGCGGAGATGCAATAGCTGGAAAAATAGGAGTAAGGGTTATACCGCCTACTCAATCAGGAGGATAAATAGTCAGCAAGGAAAAAAAGAAAGGAGAGAAGAGGAAGGAAACAAAGAGAGGAAGAAAGCAAGGAAAAAAAGAAAAATAAAAGAAGGCAAAAACAAGAGAAAAAAGAAAAATAAGTGAATAAAAGCAAGAGAAAAAAGAAAAATAAAAATAAGTGAATAAAAGCAAGAAAGATAAAAAAAGAAAGATAAAAAAATAAAAAAAGAAAGATAAAAAAATAAAAATCAAAAAAAGAAAAATCAGAAATAAAAAATAAAAAGATATAAAAATAAGAAAATCATAAAAAAATGATGAGCAAAAGAGGAAAAATAGATATATTGTCAGTATTTTTAGTTGCAACAATAGTTTTGTCAATTATCACTACTTTTATAGTCTTGAATCATATAAATGCGATGATAACTGGCTGGCCTACTTACACGCCCACAAGTGCAGGACAGATTAATGTTTCAATTGATTCAAACCTGACAATCTTATTGACTAATTACAATATGAGCTTTGGGACAGGTTATGTAGTCAATGATAAAGTGCATGCAACAATAAACTCTTCTAGTGTAGTCACTACTGCAATTCTTCAAGGTGCAAATTGGACTAACACGAGCGCATTTTCACCACAGAGGTTCATTTTAAGAAATGATGGAAATGTCAATGCAACCATCACATTCACATCAAGTGCAACAGCCGCCCAGATGATTGGCGGAACAAACCCAGATTTTAAATATAACTCAAGTGCGAAAGATACGAATGCCTGCAAAGGCAACTTAGTAGATTGGATATCAGTTACAGGTGCATCGCAGAACATCTGCGCTAATGGAGGTTTGTCTCCTACTGATACAAAGGATGAGATTTATGTTGATGTATTATTGCAGATTCCTTATGATGTTGTCGGGACAAAGGAAGCGTTCTTTGTTTTTAGTGCCACTGCTGCTCCTGGAAATCCATAATCATATTCATATCATATTTTTGATTAAACGAAAACTATTTAATAGCACATAAATTCTTATTAGAATGAACAAAAGAGGAAAACAATTTATTTTTTTAGCGACTGTCCTGGTTTTTTTACTGCTCTCTATAAAAAATACATCTGCTCTGGGAATTTCTGGCACGACTCTATACGATAAAATAGATTTCCAGCCAGGCTTGGAAAAAACTTATAATTTTAGAGTTGGCACTGAAACGACTCATCCAATGAACTACAAGATATATGCTAAAGAGGATTTAGCCCCTTACATTACAACAAGCATTTCTGAAATTTTTGTCGATCCTCATTCTGGATTTGATTTCAGCGCATCTCTCAAGCTTCCTGATTACCTATCTCCAGGTATGCACTATGGCTATATCTGTGTTATGGAAACTGAACCAATGGGTGGCCCCGGCTCCAGCATCGGAATTAAGACAGAGGTTTGTGCTGTTATTCAAGTAAAAGTTCTTTATCCGGGGAAATATCTCGTGATAAATAATTTTGATGCTGTTGTAACCAATAGGCAAGTTCAATTTATATTAGATGTAGAAAATTTAGGAACAGAAGACATAATTTCTGCAAAACCATTCATAGATATTTTTGAATTAAACAGGACAGAAAAATTAGCATCTGTTGAAGGACAGGCCCAACCAGTCCCAAGCAATACAAAGGCGACTCTTACAGCCTTCTTAGATGCAGGGTTATTTAATGTGGGCGATTATCTAGCAAAAGCTATCGTAAATTATGATGGCTTGGAAGCAAATGCTTCAAAACAATTTAAAATAGGCGAACTCGAGGTAAGGCTTGTTAATTATACTAAAGAGTTTGAACAAGACAAAATAAGCCCGATGGAAATTGAGGTTGAAAGTCTTTGGAATCAGGAGATAAAAAATGTTTTTGTAGAAGTAAGTATAAGCAAAAACGGGGAGAAACTTCCAGATATGAGAACCCCTTCAGAAACATTGCCGCCATGGGGAAGGACAATTTTAAAAACTTTTTTTGATACAAATGGGTTAGCTGCAGGAGATTATGATGCATCTTTCAGGATTAATTACGAGAATAAAATAACTGAATCTTCTGGAACAATTAAAATTAAGGAGAGAAAATTGGAAAGTCCTAAATTATCTCTATCTTTAAATACCATTCTATTACTAATAGTACTCGTACTCTTGATTTTGCTCATCCTACTCGTATTAAGAAGGAAAAAAAGAAAAGAACAACAGTAGAAACAGCAAATGAAAAAGAAAAAAAATTCTGAGCAAAAGCAGCAGAATCTGAGATTTTTTATCCTCTCCCTGATTTTTCTTCTTTTTTTAACTTCTCTGATATTAATACTTAATTTGATAACAGAGCAAAAAAATCCCTCAAGAGACATCTCTGGCAAGCAAACCCAAGGAACCATAGGATTAATGATACTCTCGAGGTGCTCTCAGGCTCTAGCTCCCGGATGGAATCTTATATCTACATGTGCAAATAATACAAATAAATCAATAGAAAATCTTTTATCTGGGATTAATTATAGATATGTTATGCGTTGGAACACAACAACCATGGCTTACGATATTTTTTCTCCAAAATCTTCAGAAAAACCTTTTTCAGAACTTTCGCTTAATGAGAGCTATTTTATTCTGCTCTATTCAGATGAGATACTCAGCATATCCGGCGATAATAATGATAATATGAATATTATGCTAGTTGAAGGTTGGAATGCCCCCTCCTATCCATACGAGTTCTTAACGAATATTTCTAATTACTTAGATTCTTTAGAAAATAATTACAGATACATAATGAAATGGAATCGCGCTTCACAAGAATTTGATATTTATTCACCCAAAGCCTCGAGCAATCCTTTCTCGACTATTTCAATAGGAGAAGGGCAGTTTATAAATTGCTATGCCGCAGATATACTAGAGTACAACAGAACAAAATGTTTAAATGGCTGAGGAAATTTACAAAATCAAGAAGTTGAACAAGAAACGAGAAGTGAAAAAATATGCAATGGGTGCAAAATATAGTCCTTTACTAGGAAATAATGTATTATAAAAAATAGAGGTAAAATGGAAAGAAAATTTATACTATTAATATTTTCTATAATTATTATTTTATTATCTTTCGCGCTCATAAAAAGCGATATATACATGGGAACCTGCGAGGGCTATGTTCATAGAGCAAATGGCTCAAGATTGTCAGGAGCGAATGTTTCTATAACTGTAACAGGATGTACAACACAAAATTGCAATGGAACTGTTTTGACTGACTCTAATGGTTATTATGTCAAAGCAAACTTGAATTTGCAGCCAAATGGCTATGTAAGTGTGACAGCAACAAAAGACAATGCTTATGGCTCTGCAACAGGACAAGCTGATTCATATCAAGCAGCCTATGTTAATATAACTACATGCGAGGCTCCCTACAAGCCCTCGATAACTCCGATAGGGACAACACATAACAATTCTCTTTTTACTTTTATCTGGACTTCAGGGGCAGATCCGAACGGCTATGATACTTATGATGTTTTTCTATTTGATGGCACAGAATATAATGATTCAACTTCGCCGCAGACAAAAACAAATTTGGATTTTAGAACTTACAGCTGGGGAGTCAAAACTTGCAATAGCGTCGGCGGGGGCTGTTGTTCAGGATATAATAGCTCGAGTTTTTTAGTCAATAATTCTGCACCAGCAGCACCAACATTAACAGACCAGGCAAATACAAATAATAATACCGTTATATTATACTGGAGCTCTGTAACTGATCCGGATGGCGATACAGTCTATTATAATTTTAAAATTGATAATGAATTAAGAAGCAATGTCTCCAGTCCGCAAATAGTATCAAACTTAACTTATGGTTCTCACACTTGGAGGGTTCAGGCGTGTGATTCTTGGGAGTGTTCTTCATGGGCAACCGATAGCTTCAGTGTAACGAATAATGCGCCTCACGCACCGAATATAACTGCTCAGGAAGATACTACTTCATCGAGTGTCTCCTTGTCATGGGTTTCTGTATCTCTAGACGAAGATGGAGACCCCTGCCATGACGAATATGTTTTTAATGATGTTATTGACACGAATGCAGTCTCGCCAAAGACTGAAACTTTAAATGCTACAGTCGCAACGATATACAATTGGGCAGTTCGAACATGTGATAATAAAGGAGCCTGCTCAGCATGGCAGAACGATTCTTTCATTTATTGTTACTGCGCTTCTGGAGGCGGAGGGGGTACATGCCAAGGTGGCGGTGGAGGCGGTGGAGGATGGTGTGCTCAGGCTCCGTTGCCGGCTGGCTACGAACTTTTTGCGATAATTAATATTCCTAGAAATCTTTATCCAGGAGATGAATTTGATATTAATATTGATTTTAGATATTATGCAAATATAGATTATCTTCTATTTAATGTAACATCCGAGAATAAAGACATTATCTTTTATAATCTCCACTTTGGCCCATTAATCGCTAATAAAGAAATAAATGTACCAATAAGAGGCAAGATAAACAGCAATGTCAAACCAGGAGAGTACTCTTTCTATCTCGTAGCCTATGATAAAGACAAAGCGATAATCACGAAGAAACTGACAATAACTGTGGCTTCGCCCCCACCTCTTTATCAGATACTAATTCCAGCATTTAAAACAGCAGATTTTTATCTATTATTTTTAATAGCATGCATAATCATATTGATATTGATAATTTTCATAATAACAAAGTTTATAATATCAAAAAAACATAGAGAATATAAGCGATAAAAAACGATAAAACAGGCACATGAGAAAACAAAAGAAAAAAAGATACTTGTTTATAATATTCTTAGTTGCACTCGTCTCTATCATCACCACAGCTCTTATTTTTTATGCTATAAGATATTCTGAAGTTAGAAGAATAGATATGCAGATAACTGTTGGGGATTTAATAGGATTTAATCTCGATAATAACAGCCTTCAGTTCGGTACAGCAATGCCGGGCGGTTCTTCTTCAAGAAGCATGATTTTTAATAACAATTTTGAGTTTCCAATAAAAATAGAGATAACTTTTGAACCTAAGAGAGATATTTTTTTCTTTTTTGAAAGAACAAAAACAATTCCTAATGAATGGATAAGCGTGTCAGAAAATAATTTCATTCTGCAGCCCGAGCAAGAAAAGAGCATAAAATTTACAATTTCATTACCTAAAGATGTAAAATATGGAGATTATACATCTCAGGCATTGATTTTTGTTAGGAAAGTATAATCACAATATCTTGTCAACTTCTCTTCGAATATCTTGAAAAATCTCGTTTATTCCCCTAGAAGAATCAATTATTTTTATGTTATCCTTCAAATAATTTGGTAACAAAAGAAATTTTTTTCTCACCTTAGTCAATATCGCTTTCTTTTCAAAAACAGAGTTTTTTTCTCCACTATAAAAATATTTTTGTTTTATTCTCTTAAGGGCTATACTTACATCACAATCTAATATAAATGCAATCGTTGGAGGAAATAAATTCGAGTTGTAGGCATATTCTTGCCATTTTCCTTCTTCTAATTGATAAGCAAGAGTGCTGTAATAATATCTATCTAAAATTACTGTTTTGCCCTCTTTTAGAGCTTCTTTTATATCACGGACATTCTCTTCTCTGTCTTTGGTAAATAATTCTAACCATTTATCATTATTTATCTTAATCCTCTTCCTGAGATAAGACTCAATTATCTTTCCATGCTCACCTTCTCCGGGCTCGCTGGTTGCAAAGATTTTCTTGCCTTTACTCTCGAGATATTTTTTTAATAATTCTGCCTGCGTAGTCTTCCCAGAACCATCTATCCCATCAAATACTATAAAAATCTCTTTTTTATCATCCATAGATTTAAAAAATAACCTAACTTTATAAAATTTATGCCAAAGAATAATGAAATTAGTGAAGAAAAATTGGATAAATATTTTTCAATAACTAAAAAAGCACTGACAATAGCAAAAGAGAGTATTAATGCGAAAAGAAGAAAAGAAGCTCTCACTCTTTTGAGTATGGCTCAACATTATTTTGATGATGCTTCCTGGTTCAGAGAGAAAGGAGATATTGTGAATGCTTTCGCTTCCCTGAACTATGCACATGGCTGGATTGATTCTGGCTCTAAACTAGGGCTCTTTCTCGTTAAAGATAATAAATTATTTGTTCTAAAGTAATAAAATAAAAATTATCTCTAACTAAGATAATAAGATAAAAATTATTTTGAATTTCTATTAATATCTTCTACAGCCTTTCTAATTTTATCAATTTTCTTCAGGCTTTCCGTTCTTCGATATTTTTCAATAAGATTATGCATTTTTTCAAGAATTCTCGCTTCCTCGTCCCACGCCATCACTGGATTATTGACTAAATCAGTTATGAATTTTCCACCGTATATATTTCTTCCATCTTTTGGTATATGTGCAATAATGCTTCCCCTCAAGCTAGAACATTTTCCTATTGCAGAAACATAAGCATTTGTCGGTTGGTGCCCAAAATCGAGATAGATTGCTTTATTATCTGAAATATTGACTCCCCCGTGATGCCTATCAGCAGTAAAAATAACTTTAGATTTTGTTCTTGTTCTTATGGCTTGCAAAAAAGCTATGCTTAGTTCTGTTGAGCCCGACCACATTTTATGATATATATCTGCATCAACATTATCATTCAGATGAACTTGGCTATATGTTTTTCCCTCACCAGGATTCTCTATAGTAATTAACAGCCCTGACTCTTTAAACATAGGATCATGAACTTTTGCCAAAAAAGAAACCTCGCCAGGAAGATGATTGCCTCCCGCCATTATAACTCGTGTTCCATGAAACATCATATCCTCAAGCGCTTGCTTTGGACCCTTGACATACAAAGAGAGCTGATCAGATAATCTCCATCTCACATCTAAATTTTCTTGCTCTTTATAATAGAAAAATTTCATAAGTTCATATTCTTGCTTTGTTATATCCTTATTCTGTAATGCTTTCTCCAAATAGTACAAATCTGATTTTTGCTCTTCTATGGTTTTCTTGCTTGATTGTAATGAAGTATCCATCTGCCCTATTTTAAGATTTCCGTGAAGCATCTCAGTCATTTTAATATGCGAAGGATATCCTTTATCCAATGCATTTGTTAAAGTAGTTCTTATAGAATCAATTGCAGACGGCCTTCCTTGCAATGTTGAACACCCTAGATGCCAGTCGTCGGCAAGAAGAACATTCTGTTTTTTGAATTTTATTTTTTCATATATTGAATTTAATTGCTCTTGAAGTTCTCTCTTTTTTTCCTTAGATAAATTTCCTTCAGCAAGTTTTCCTTTAATCTTTTCTACAGTATCATAATATTTCCTTCCTATGTTTATTAATTCCTTTGCGTCTACAAAGAGAAATTCTGGCGCCCCGTCTGCCTTATTGATATAAAACAAAGGTCCGGATTGAAATCCTCCCTTCACAAATCTTTTTACATGAGCAGTGCCAGAAGGCCATCTCGCAGAAACATCCGCAAGATTATCTGGTGAGTGCATAGGGCATCCTTTTATGAACATTTTTATCTTGGGAGTTTTAACATACTCATTTTCGATGACTGTCTCCCCAACAGCAATTTGCGGTTGAATTTCTAGCCCTCCTGCTCCAAAACTAGTGTAAAATATATCCGCAGTGTGAAACCTCGTGTATTTGGATTTCTTAGAATTTTTCGATGCATGCTCTTTCGATAAGCAGGAATTATACTTGTTTATCATTCTTCTCGCGTCCCCGTGTTTTGGTATCATTGAATGCGCGATATCTGGATTTACGACAAGGGCAATTGAGATTCCCCCCAAATTAATAAATTCTGTCCCAGCCATTGGGTCTACTTCAGGGTCTATATACCTGCCTTTTTCATACTCTTTCATGCCATGCATCGTCTCTTCTGCAAGGGTAATCTCTGGGCTGCTGAATATTCTCAAATTTGGAAATTCTTTTCCTATTAATTCTTTAATATATGTTGTCAATACTGGTTTTATGAATTGCTCTCTATATCTTGATTTTATTATATGATGCATTTCTTTAGCTTGCCTATTTGTTATTGCTTTCTTTTTGGTGAAATTCGCAAGCCACCCCATTCTTTTCTCTTCTTTTATTTTTGCATCAAGAAGTTTTAACTCCATTATTTCCTCCTCTATTTCGGACATTTTTTCATATGTTTTTTTTGCATTAATGTCGTATCTTTCTTTTATGCTTTTTATATCCTCTATATCCTTAGGAACTCTTGTAGAAAAAGTTAAAACAGCATCTTCAAGAGTTTCAGTAAATTCCAAATCAGAATTTAATTTTTTAACATATTCTTTTTTTATTTTTCTTATTTCTTTTTTAAATTGTTTTCCCTTGAATATATTTTCTTTTATATAGTTATAGAGTTCATCATTTTCCTTTTTAGTAACTTTGCTTAACCTATTTATAACATACTCCCCTACTCTTTTGAGAGTGTCATAATATGCATAATCCTTTAAAACATTTATTCTCTCCCTCTCTTTATCAGGTATTTTCTTTATTTTTTCCATGTCCTTAAGAATTCTTTCTTTTTCTGCAAGAAATAAATCTATCATTTGATTCATATTGAAAAAATCATCACTGCCATACTGATAAATTATAGAAGTACGGCTATCTATCGCCTTGAGTGTAGGAGCAATCCACGAGGCGCAATTTTTTCCCAATGCTTCTAGAGTATTTGGAGTGCCTCTTATATAGTTTTGATAATGAATTATGAATTTTCTCAATGCCTTTTTATCTTTTGGGATGTTTTCTTCTCCATATGTTTCTATTACCTCTTTTTCTATCTTTTTATAAAGTTCTTCATCACTCAATGCCTCTTCATCTTCGTGTTTTGATTTACCCGCAGCTATTTGTTTAGCTCTTTCTTGATTAATTTTTGACCACAATCCTATCTGTTCTGGGAGAAGCCCGCCCTGCAAAATTACTGCTTCAATTTTTGGCGCATAATTCTGTGATTCTATAAAAAGACCGAGCCCCTTGTATATATCTGGATCACCGATAGTGCTTCCTAATCCAAGTTGCCCGCAGAAAAGATAGATTTTATCGTCTTTGTAATTTCCATTGTTTCTCATTAATCGCTCGTGTCTTGCGATCCTTCTTATTCTTGCTTCATCAGGAGGATAACATCCATATGGAAATTCTTTTGGAAGTTCTAATTCTTTTTCTATATTATTAATAGCTGCTTTTACCTTCATCCTAGGCAATCCAGTTCCTTTTACTATGTCATCAATGCTTGCTCTTTTCTGGGCAAGGGGAGATGCTTGTTCTTCAGGGGAAAAACAATTGCTTAAATCAGTATTCTTGTAATATTCCCCGAGAAATTTCAATAATTTGTATTCTGTACTTCCCTCTTTTATCGCCATTTTAAACACTATTTCTCTTATTTAAAAGCATTTTTATATTTTTTTATTTTTTCCTAACTTTTTCGCCCAGTATTGAAGTGCGCATCTTTAGCTGATATTCTTCATTGAATCTTTTTTTCATTATCTCCCGCATTTTTTCTTTGGCTTTATTGAAATTAACTACAAGATTTTTACAATAATCATCTATATAATTTTGTATATCTTCTTCTTTTATTCCTTCTTTTATTGCTCTTTTTCTTAATCTTATTTTTTCAGGTCCATATGGCTTTAAAATAAAAACCCAGCTTTTTCTAATTATATCCTCATCACCGATTTCTATGGCTAATCTATCTAAAAAGTTTTCTATAGTTTCGGGATTGGGATTATAGAAAAAAGGATAAGCATCTATGCTAGCATTTAACATTTTCTTGAACGTATATATATTTTCCTCTAGAAACGCCGAGCATTCTTCCACAGGAATGCCAGTATTTAAACTGTAATTCTTTTCATCTGTACCCTTGAAGCTACATAATAATCCAAAATTATTATATCTACCGATTTTCTCAAGCAACCCTTTTTCTATTTCTCCTTTTTCTTCAAGTATATCTATGAAGTGTCCTGTTGTTAAGTTTGTATCTGACTGAACATATACTTTATTACTCATCTCTCTTTTTTCAAGTTCTTCTAAAACATAAAGCCACTGTTCAATTGCGATAGTTGGTTCTCCTCCAGAACATCTTAAAAAATTCAATGATGGCTTTTTCTCTCTTTCTTTTTCAAAGACATCGACTATCTCTTGAATTGTGAAAAATTCAGCATTGTTATCTTTCTCACCATTTTTATTTATATCATCTACATAACACCATGGACAAAACAGATTACAACTTTTTAATTGATAAATAAATGCATGATTATAATTTTTAAGATCGCTTAATTTTGATTTATCCCCTAATTTTGCCCATGCCCAAAAAGGCATATCAAATTCATTTCTCAAGGCATTTAAAGTTTCTTCTATCTTATTAAAATCAAAAGGGGGCAGCCCTCTTTTGGCTCTTTCATCGTCGTCAAACTCCTTCACATTTATTTTTATTCTATAGTAATCTTTTATAAGTTTTGTTCTTACCTCAATATCTTTCTGCTGTTCGGTGCCTATAAAATTTGCGAGAAGTATTGAAAAAGGGTTCTTTAATATAATATTTTTTCTTAAATAAGATAAAAACTGCATATTCCTATTGAGCTCTTTTCTATATTCTACCATGATTAATAAATAAAGAATGCTTTAAAAACTATTTCTATAATCAAAAATATATTACAAAAAATAACATTTAAATATAATATTTAGATAATAGCATCATGAAGGATACTGAATATTATTTTCTCGGCAGAAGAAATAAAAAAATAGAAGAAAAGGCTAAGGATTTGAAAATAGAAATCTTGTTCGTTAAAGAAATAAATTCTCTCGATGATTTGAAAAAACTTAAAAGAGAATCGGATGAATATGATATTGCTCTGATAAAAATCCAGAATATCGAACAATTAAGGAAAGCTATTGATAAAGCTCATGCATTGTCTTTAAGAGTTTTTGTTCTTGGCATAAGCGATACTATCAATCGTATTGCTTTAGAACATAAAAAAACTTCTGCCCTAGTCTCACCAGAATTTGGAAGAGTTAGAGATTTTATTAACTATAGAAACTCCGGTTTGAATCATGTTCTATGCAAAATTGCGAAGGAGAATGGAAAAGAAATAATTGAAAATTTCTCTGATTTAATCGACTCAGATAAAAAAACCAAGGCGGTAATCCTGGGCAGGATTCTGCAGAACGCAAGGCTGTGCAAAAAATATGATGTTCGATTTTCCATAAAAAACATGGCGAGAAGCGAGAAGGAAATATTCGACTATCTTGAATTGAATAATTTGCAAAAAGTGCTTTTATTCTCTCCCCGAATATAAAAAATAGCAAAATTTAAAAATAATAAGTGGACTATATGTTGACGATTTATTATGCAGAAAATATGAAAACGAAGAAAAAAAATAAGAAAAAACGTGTAGAATATAGAGAAAGCGAAGATATCATTTATTATATCCCGCCATTTAGCAATCAAAACTTCGTACCTAGAAAACCAGAAATAGAAAATATCTGCCTGAATAAACGTGTCGGGCAAGAAAAAATAGATGTTGAATTGATGAGGCCCTTGACAAGAGAAGAAGAGATGGCTTTTTTTATTTATCTAAACTGGAACAAATATAAAAAAAATAATCTGAAGAGGGAGATAGAAAGCTTGAAGAAAAGAAAAAATCTGAATAATTCAAAAATTCTTGATTTAGAAAACAAGATTAGAGAGTATGATTCAAATATAGATGAGGCAAAAAGAGAAATAATCGCTTCTAATAATTGCTTCATAATTGGAGAAGCGATAAGATATATGAGACATCATCGAAATCTAAAAGTAGATTTTTCTTTAGGGATTAATGATTTATTTAGCTATGCAGTGATTAATCTTTTTGAAAAGACGATAGATAGATTTGACTATAGAAAAGGGATTAGATTCTGGACTTTTGCATATCCGGGAGTGAGATGTTCATTCAGTAAAGCCGCGAGAGAAAATCGGGTAATAGATTACCCTCCCAACTATAAAAATGAAATTGAGATACTTAGCTTAAACAGGAAGAAAATGGATGAGGATGGTCCAACATCTACACCAGTTATAGAACTTATCAATGAGCAAAAACAAGAGAGAACGGATTTTGATATATTATCCAGATTTTATGCTGAGAAACTTTTTATGATAGTGGAAAAGATGGTTTATAAAAATAATACTCGGAATTTCAATAGAAAGCTTTCTATAAGAGAATTTAAATTTTTAAAGATGAGATTCGGTTTCGATGATGGAGAATCCAAGAGCTTGCGAAAAATTAGTGAATACTTTGGTATAACGAAGCAGAGAGCCTCGCAAATAGAAAAAAATATATTCAGAAAATTAAGAAATAATCCAGAAATAAAACATTTAGAATATTTTAATGACATAATTGGCAATCCTATTTACAGAAAATAATTCAAAAAATCATTCTACAGTAACACTCTTAGCAAGGTTCCGTGGTTTATCGACATCACAGCCACGCATAATCGCTATATGATAAGCAAGAAGTTGCGTAGGAATTACCGTAAGCAGAGGCATTAATGGCTCTATAGTTTTTGGTATAAAAATTGCTTCATCAACTTCGTTCAGAATTTTTTTATTGTCTTTTGTTGTTATTGCAATAACCTTGCCATGTCTACATTTTATTTCTTTAATATTGCTTAAAATTTTTCCGTATAGTCTGTCTTTCGGGGCTATAAAAATAGAAGGCATGTTCTTATCTATCAAGGCTATAGGGCCATGTTTCATCTCAGCCGCAGGATAGCCCTCAGCATGAACATAGGAAATCTCCTTTAACTTTAATGCCCCTTCTAAAGCAATAGGATAATTGTATCCTCTTCCCAAATAAAGAGCATTATCATTTTTAAAATATTTTATAGCTATCTCTCTTATTTTATTATCTTGTTTTAGAATTTCTTCAATTTTCACAGGTATTTTCTTAATTTCTCTTAATATCTTATCAACTTTTTTCTTTTCAATTGTCCTTCTTGAAAGTGCAAAATACAGAGAAAGAAGAATTAAAATTACGAGATGACTCGTGAATGTTTTTGTGCTCGCTACCCCGACTTCAATTCCAGAATGGAGATAAAAACCAGAATCAACTTCTCTCGATATAGTAGAACCTACTGCATTAATCAATCCTATTGTTTTTACACCATATTTTTTTAGTTCTCTTAATGCCGCTAAAGTATCTGCTGTTTCACCAGATTGGCTCAAGACAATTGCGAGCATATCATCTCTATTCGAGTAGCTTTTTAGTGAGTTATTGTAACGAAACTCGCTTGCATATTCTGCTTGGCAGGGTATCCCAGCAATATCTTCAAATAAGTATTTACCAAAAACTCCAGCATGCCAACTCGTGCCACATCCGATAAAGATTATCTTTTTTATTTTCTTTATCTCTTTTCTGCTCAGATTTAATTTTAAATCAAATTTTTTTATTTTATTTATTCTCCCTTTTAAAGCTCTCGATATAGTTAGCGGCTGTTCAAAAATTTCTTTTAGCATAAAATTTGGAAATCCTTTTCTAGATATTTCATCTGCCTTTAATTTCAAATCAACTATTTCGGGAATTATCTCTAATTTATCTAAATTTTTAACACAGATTCTGTTTATAGATAGTATTGCTAATTCATTATCCTTCATAAAAATGCATTTTTTTGTGTTTGGCAATATAACTGAAACATCCGAAGCGATGAACATTTCTTTCTTTCCGATTCCCAAAACTATCGGACTGCCTCGCTTAGCGACAAATATTTTCTTTTCTGGAAGGTAAATCATCGCGAATGCATAAGCCCCTTCTATAAGTTTTAGAGCTCTTATGAAAGACTCTTCTATGTCGAATCCTTTCAAGAGAAACTTCTCTATGAGATGTGCCATAATCTCGGTATCTGTCTCAGATGAAAATTTATGACCTTCTCTCTCTAGCAAAATTTTCAATTCAGAATAATTCTCAATAATTCCATTGTGCACAACAGCGATTTTACCATCGCAAGAGAAATGGGGGTGAGCATTTTTTTCAGTAACGCGCCCATGCGTTGCCCATCTCGTGTGAGCTATGCCTATTGTTGAATCTGAATTTTTAAGCCATCTGACATTTTTCTTTAATTTTTCTATTCTACCGATAACTTTCTTTACTCTTATTTTTTCTTTTTTATTATCTATTATGGCTAATCCACAAGAGTCATAGCCGCGATAATCTACTCTTTTTAAACCTTGGAGCAATATTGGGACTGCATTTCTGTATCCTATATATCCGACTATCCCACACATTTTAGAAACCAAAATTAGAATGTCCAAAATTAATAATGAGATCAATCCCTATGCTTTCTAATCCTTGCGGCAAATCACATGCGCCATAGCATGAACCGAACCAGATAATAGCTTTTGCATTTGTTTTTTTCTCAATCTCATCAGCAATCTCTAAAGCAAAAGGTTTCAATCCTTCCGGCAATTGTAATAATACCTTTTTAGCCCTACCCCTTTTTATTTTTTCAACAATATTATCAATCTCCAAATCATAATAATTCTCCATATTAATCTTGTACCTCTTTTATATATACATTAACTTCTTCTTTTTAAATAGTTGTGTACTTTAAGTCCATAATCAAGTCCATAAACAAAAAACAAACAATTTTTCAAAGAAAAAGGATTGTTCATCAATTTTCTTGAATTTATAATTATATTTATTAAATAATCCTTCTATGTTCTTATTTAAAGAACTGCATATCATTAATATTTTTCCTTGTTTATTCAGAAATTTCCCGGCTTGTTTCAGAAATTTCTCAATAATCTCCGTTCCATTCTTGCCCCCATCTAACTCAATATACTCAATCTCTTTTGACGGCAGATATGGTGGATTAAATAAAATCAAATCAAATTTTCCTCTAACATTTGAAAACAAATTAGAATAAATGAACTTTAAATTTTTTGGAAATGTTTTTTGTTTTGCATTGTGAATTGCATTTTTATTTATATCTGTAGCAAGGACACTCTTAGCGTATTTCAAAGCTTCAAAAGCAAGAATCCCCGAGCCTGTGCCTATCTCTAAAACTTTCTTATCCTTTGCGTACTCTTTAATATGCTTTAGTAATAAAAAAGAATCTTCTCTGGGCTCATATACTTCATACATTTTTGATTTAATATTTAAATTCCCAATACAATATTATTTAATCAAAACTTCTTTAATACCAAAATATTTTTCTAGAATATCTTTCAGTGAATTTATTCTATTTCTGTTTCTCCCTATTATTAACGCCTTATATTTAGGAATTACCCACATTGTAACTACATTATCCTCTATGATTATTCTTTTGAACTTTGCAGGATAAGATATAGCTTCAATAAAATGATTTATCTGAGAGCGAACTGCTGGGAGAGGTATAATTCTAACTTTTCTATTTATAAGACTCTCTAGTTTTCTTATATTGTTCTTACGTTCTCCGATAGCTTTATTTATTAAATGCGGATGCACAGCAAATATTACGCTTGAATCATATTCAAAGCAGTGATTGGTTTTAATGCCGGTAACCCTCTCAAAAATATTCAGATATTGTATTTCTTTTATATTTATTTTTGATCTTAAAATTTTTATTTTCATTTGTTTCTATTAACCATTCCTTTTTGTCTCGCTACTTTTTTTCTTTCTCTTTTTTTCTTTTCCCTGCACTTTTTCTTCAGAGAGTGGTGCTTTTTGTTTATCTGTTTTCTCCCCCAAAATTGTTAAGACAGAAATATTAAATGGTTTTTTGCATAAATCTTTCATTTCTTCTTTAGAAAAATCAAGATGAATTATCTCAACTTTGTCTTTAAATCTTTCTAAATCATTATTTATTTTTTCTCCACAATCTTTAGCTAGGTAAATCTTTTCTACTTTCGTGTTCGCATTCAACAATTTTAATGTTACTTTGGCTCCAAAAATATGCTCCTTGCTTTTTAATTCTTTTTTTATCAGCTGATTAAATGTCTGTATCATTTTATTCCTTTATCCCGCTTTTCTTTTCGCTTTTTTCTTTTTTCTTAGGTTTTTCTTTTTTTATCTCTAAAGCCAGCGCGTCTTGTGCACTTACTTTTACTAGTAATCCTGGCAAGCCTGTACCTACTGGAATCGGCTGATTTAACATAACATTTTCTACAACACTGACAAGATTATCATTAGCTCCTTTTAATGCGGCATTTATAAAATGTTTTATCGGAGTTTCAAAGCTTGCTTTAGCGAGAATAGAAGATTTATCTTTTATAATACCGACTCTCGTTATTCCAAGAACTTCCCCACTTGAAGTCATAGCATCTGCTACGAGCTTTATATGTTTTTCATCAACATCTAATCCCTGTTGAGAGATAATTCTGGAAATTTCGTTAATTATTGCTTGTCTTGCAGCTTCTATGCCTAAAACTTTGCATATTTCATGAATATTATTAGTTATCGTTTTTTCTTTATCGACACCTTTTACCTTTTCAAATACCTCTTCAAGGTTTGAGCCGCCTGTCTTTATTATATATTTATCTTCTACTTTAACAGGCAAGACTTGTTTTATTCCTTTTATTCCACTCACTATACTATTTTTTAATTTTTCTTTGAGTCTAAATAATTTTTTGAAATCCCTCTCTTCTTTATCTCCTTTTACAATTATAGTATCTCCATCTCTCTTTACTTTGAACTGTTCTTCTAAGCAATTGATTATCTTCTCAGGCGTTAAATTAAGATTTTTTAAAAGCTCTTTATTTAATTTTAATTCTATTTTTGCATCTGTAAAATTGATATTTACCTGTTCAGCCACATCAACTAATCGGATTTCTTTTATTTTGGCAGCTATTTTTCTTGCATTTTCTTTATCATTGAATTCTTTCTCAAGATATATCTCCATTGCAGGCGTACTCGGCTCTTTTCTTGCATCAAAAATTTCTATTAATCTTGGTAATCCTCTTGTAATCTGCACTTCAGAGACTCCTGCTAGGTGGAATACATTTAGTGTCATTTGCGTCGATGGTTCGCCAAAACATTGTGAAGTTATAACTCCTATTGCCTGGCCAGGAGTTACTTTATTATCTGCGAGATGTTTTCTGGCGACATCAATTCCATCATCGCCATACTCGAATTGTATCAAACCAGAATTGGCATCTCTTACTGTTCCATCATATTCAATTCTTAAATCTTGAAGAGCATTTACGAGTCTTCTATAAAAATATCCAGACTTCGGAGTTCTTAATGCAGTATCCATGAGCGAGTCTCTGCCAGTCATTGCACCAAAAAAGAACTCATACGGTTTCAAACCAGACAGATAACTCGAAGCTATAAAACCATGGGCTTCTGGAGATAAGTCATTCTCTTTAAAAAAGGATAATGTTCTGTTAGTATATCCAAAATCGATTCTCTTTGCCCACAGGGATTGCTGCCCAACTAAACATGACATCTGAACAATGTTTGTTATATTCCCATGGGCCCCAGAAAGTATCATATCAAATACAGGATTTACTTTAATAATACCTTTTTTTAGCATGCTATTTAATAAATCACCGACTTCTCCCCGTACATTATTTAGGTTCTGCAAACATTTTATCTCTCTGCTTTCTTCAATACTCTTGCCAGGTATTATTTCGAGTGAACCATCATAGAATGAATTAATTATCTCCTGAACTTTCTTTTCAGCATCATTTATAATCTTATCTTTTTCTTTCAATAATTCTTCTCCAGTTTTGATATCTTGCAATGAGGTTGTAAATCCTCTCCTGGTGAGATAATTCGCTCCGAGCAAAAATATGTTATTTAATATTTCAATAGTTTTCTCTCTTCCTACATTTGAATCGAGATGACTTATCAAAGCATTTTTTTCTACGCCTATGATGTTATTATCAATTACTCCTGAAATAAGCTGCCCGCCTTTTATAGAAGTATACCCATTAAAAGGGCAATTTTCTTTTTTACATTTATCATAATAAGGGCAATCTTTTCCCTTACACAATCTTGATTTAGATTCAAAATCTATTTTCGGGATTAATACTGAAAAAACCTCTCTTCCACTGATATTTTCCTTAAAATTAATCTTTTCTATTACTTCTGTGCTTATCCCCGAGGAAGCTAAGAGTTGGGCAGCCTCATCTTTCTTAACTTTTGATTGTGTTAAAAGATAGAGGCCAGTTATAGCGTCATCTATGCATCCAAAAACATTTGTGCTATTTTTTGGAGTTATCAACTGCTTTCGTGCATCGAGAAGAACTCTCGCTTCGGCTCTTGCCTCTTCTGTCTGTGGAACATGGACATTCATTTCATCACCATCAAAATCTGCATTATAAGGAAATGTTGTTACTGGATGAATCCTGAATGTTCTGTAAGGCAAAACTTTAACAAAATGCGCCATTAAACTCATTTTGTGCAGTGTAGGTTGCCTATTGAAAAGGACTATGTCTCCATCATATAAATGTCTCTCAACTATATATCCCGGAACTATCTCTTCGACGAGTTGTTCTCTCAATTCTTCAGTTATTCTTTTCCTTTTTCCATCCGGGCGTATAATTCCTGTTGCAGCAGGATAATCTGTTTTTCTCACTAATTCTTTTAAATAGTCAATATTATCCTCAGTTACTCTTTCAGGCACTGTTAATACCTTGGCAACTTCTAAAGGAACGCCGATTTCATTCAATTTAATAAAAGGATCTGGAGAAATAACTGTTCTCGAACTGAAATTTACCCTTTTCCCAGCAAGATTGTGTCTGATTATTCCTTCTTTCCCCTTTATTCTCTCAGTTATTGTCTTTAGCGGCTGTCCGCTTCGGTGTCTGGCCGGCGGAACTTGACTTATAGTATTATCAAAGAAAGTTGTAACATGATACTGCAATAAATCCCACAGATCTTCGATGATTACCTCAGGTGCTCCCGCATTAAGGTTTTCCCACAGTCTCTGATTCGCCCTCACAATATCCCCGAGTTTGTGCGTTAAATCATCTTCGCTTCTTTCTCCAGTTTCTAAGGTAATCGAAGGTCTCACTGTTACTGGTGGCACTAACAATAAAGTTAAAACTCCCCATTCAGGCCTGAAATATTTTGGATTTATCCCGAATAATTTTAAATCATGCTCCGGAATATTCACAAGCTTCTCTCTTATTTCGCTCGGGAAAATTCTCTGCTTCCCTCTATAAAAAGTTGTGGGCTTTTCTAATTTGATTTTCTCTTGTTTTGCTCCACAATGAGGGCATTTTTTTGCTGTCTTTGCTTTGTTTAACCTTTTGAGCCTTATATCTTTTTCATCGAGCAATATCCTTCCACATTCTTGGCAAGTCGATTTTAAAATGAGCTCAATTATCGGAGCCAATTTTATATGAATCACCGGTCTAGCAAGTTCGATATATCCAAAATGCCCGAAACACTCCTCTAATTTTCCTCCGCAAGTTCTGCATCTTATTCCAGGGTCTATCGCTCCTAATCTTAAGTCCATTAAGCCGCCGTCGACAGGATAGCCATCCATATCATAAAGCTCTGGTGTTACTATTTTTGCTACTCCTATCTTTTTAATCTGTTCCGGAGAGAAAATACTGAACTTTATTGATTTAATTTGTTTTGATATTGGTTCGTACATTTTATATAAGAGTTAAAATAAATTCTACTGCTCCTGAAATTTCTTTATCAAAATTTGGAAATTTTTTGTATTCATAAATCAAATTTGCTATCTTATCTTTTCCTATAGCGAGATTTTCTACTTCATTTGTGAAAAACATTTTTTTAATAAAATTCAATCGAGTTTCATAATACTCTTTGGTTTTTTCAATTTCCATTTTTTATCTTTATATCAATCCCACAACAAACTTTCCTTCAACTATATTTAAAATTGTCTTCATTTTTGAGAGCAATTTGCGGTCATGATTCTGTAGATTCTGATATTCTTCGATTAATTTATTTATTTTTTCTTTATTCTTATTCAATCCTTGGAAATTTCCTGAATAAAATTCTCTCTCTATCATTTCTATTTCAAAATTGTAATGGGCTAAAGTGGAATCCATCATTTTATTCTTCAAATTTATTTTTTAATATTAAATGCGGGAATAGATGCAAGGCGGATAGCTCTTCAAATAATAATTTGGATGCATAGGATATTTCGATAGGTTCTAAATCCACTTGCCCGCAGATTGGACATATCTCTTTTTTTCTTATTCTATCTTTGATTCCAATTGCTCCGCATTGCGGGCATACATAAATGATAACATTATCAGAACCAAATCTCTCCTTTAAGAGCAACGAGGCTCCATGAGCGACTATTGCATCTTTTTCCATTTCTCCCAATCTGAGAGCGCCACCTTTCGCTCTCCCTTCAACAGGTTGCCTTGTCAATAGTGCTATTTTTCCAGATGCTCTCACTTGTATCCTATTGCCAACCATGTATCTCAATTTAAGATAATACATATTTCCGATGAAAATCTTCGCTTCTAGAGGTTTTCCAGTTAATCCATCATATAATGTTTCTTTACCATCAAATCTAAATCCGAGCTCGAGCAACTGCTTTTCTAAATCTTCTATTTTCTCTCCAGAAAATGCGGTTGCATCAATTGTTCTTCCACTTAGGCATCCGACTTTTCCTGCTATCAATTCCATTAGATAACTTACCGTCATTCTTCCTGGAAGCCCATGAGGATTAAATATTAAATCCGGCCTCATTCCTCTCGACGTAAAAGGAATATCTTCTTCAGGAGCTATAAATCCTATGACTCCTTTCTGTCCGTGAGTCGTGGCAAACTTATCTCCTAGCTCTGGAATTCTCAAATCTCTCGTCCTAACCTGGACTATTTGGTCTCCCTCATTATTCACAGTGATAAAAACACCATCAACGATGCCTCTTTCATTTTGTCTCACAACAGTACTATTCTCTTTTTTTGACTTCGCCAAGGAAATCTCCTCCATTTCTAATAAGAATTTTGGCGGGGATATTTTCCCTACAACAACTTCCTCTTCTTTGAGTTCTGCTTCAGGATAAACAATTCCATCATCTTCAAGATGTCTATATAATCTTTCTGTTCTATAACCAGTAACATCTTTGCTAGGGATGCATATTTCGTCTTTCAAATTGCCAGTATATTTTAGTGCGGTGCTTATATACGGTTTAAAGTAGGTTGTTCTTGCGAGCCCTCTATCGAGGCTGGCTTTGTTTATCACAATTGCATCACTAACATTGTACCCTTCATAAGGCAATACAGCAACAACAACATTTTGTCCGGCAGGATAGAATTCAACAGCGTCATATAAAAAGCTCCTGACAATGGGTTTTTGTGGATAATGTGCAATAGAAACATCACTATCGATTAAACTATGGAAATTTGCAGCATAAAGTCCGAGAGATTGTTTCTGCGTTTTTGAACCTCTGTTCAATCTTGAAGCACTGTCATGATTTGCAAAAGGAACAAGTCCGGTGGTTAATCCAAACATCGCCACTGGGTCAATTTCAAGATGAGTATGTTCTTTGCTAATCTCTTCTTCTTTCATTGCAACAAAACAATTTTCTTCTTCAGAAGCATCTATATATTCAATTATTCCTTCATTTATGAGTTCTCTCCAAGATATCTCTTTTCTTTTAACAGCCTCCAGTTTTTCTTTTGTTAATAAAGATTTGCCATCCTTTACAATGATAAGAGGCCTTAATACTCTGCCTTCATCACTGTTTATTACTATCAATCCAGCTCTCTTATCGAATCTTATGCTAATATCATAAGGTATTTCTTGTTTCCTTCTCTTTTCCCTGAATTTTTCTATGAAGTCTACAGCATTATCACAATTGCCTATGAATCTCCCATTGAAGAAGATATCTATATCTGATTTTTCTATATTTTCCGGGCTTTTTAATCCGATAGAACTTAAAACAGAGAAAAAACTTTTTTCATCAATAATTGCCTTTGTAGTAACTCTTGCTAATAATGCAAGATTTTTTCTTAATCCTATCGGTGTTCCTTCAGGGGTTTCAATAGGGCAGAATCTTCCATAATGTGTAGGATGTAGTGTTCTTGCCTTGAAATTTTCCTGTTCCGACGGCAATAAACTTACAACTCTTTGCAATTGAGATAGAATGCTGAGATAATTTGTTTTATCCATGTTTTGCGTTGCTCCAGTTCTTTCTCCTACCCAGGAACCTGTAGCTATCGCGCTTTCAATCCTATGAGAAAATAATGTTGATTTTGCTAAACTCTTAACTGAATAAAATTTCTTTTTCTTTGCAATTTTCTGCAAACTATGTTGCAAGTCTCTAATAAATATTGTTAGATTCAACCTAAATAAGTCTGCAAGCAAATCTCCAGATAATCTTACCCTCTTGTTTAAGTAGTGGTCTTTATCGCTAAAAACCTTAACATCTTTCGTCATAGTTAAAAAATACTTTATTAATTTGCACAGAGTCCTTGCTTTTTCATTTCTGTCTTGCGGTTTAATTCCTATGTGCGGCAAGAAGGAGCTGTCTATTTTTGTTTTTATTCTATCTAATATCTCTTTCTGGGTTCCTTCCATACCCATTTTTTCCGCGAGGGCAATCATAGCATCTTTAGAATCTTGTATATTTGCATATTCATACATATTTATTATCACGCTATCAGTTTCTTTATTGATTAATTTTGCAATTTCATCATCCCGGAGAATTCCCAGTGCTTTTATCAGCAAAAAAGCCGGCAAATTTTTGAATCTAGAAAAAGAGACAAGAATTATTCCTTCATTTGTCTCACTTATAGTTACAGGGATTCTATAACTGCCCCTCTGCGAAAAAAGTCTCAGCGAAGGCCCTTTCGCAGTATCCTCGATAAAAGGATTATTAGGCGATAAATCTTCAACCATCACAAGTACTCGCTCATTTCCATTTATGATGAAATATCCGCCAGGGTCATTGGGATCCTCATAATTGTTTTTTAATTCCTCTTTGCTCATTCCATGGAGATTACATCTCTTGCTTTTTACCATTACGGGGATTCTTCCTATCTCAACCTGATTAAACTCTTTTCTGTCTAATTCTGTGTTAATTTCGAGATAAACTGGTGCTGAATAGGTTATCTTTCTTAATCTTGCTTCAATGGGTAAAATTGGATTTGTAGAACCATCAGATTCTGTTACTGTTGGCATCCCAACATGAATTTTACCAAGACTTAATTCAACTTCACTTCTGTCTATCTCTTCATTTATTGAATTTATTATCTGTTGCAATCTATTTTCAATAAAATCATTAAAAGAAGCGAGATTTGATTCAACGAGAGAAAATTCCTCAAGATATTTCTTTACAAGAATATGCTTATTGTCTTTATCATTATTACCATTTTTTGCATTTCCATTGTAATTTTCATTGTATAGTTCAGTATTAGAAATCTCTCCAATTTTTCCTTCATCTTCTTTATTTTTTATTCCTTCTTCCATTTTTCTTCTGTTTTATAAAAGATAATTCTAAAAATTTAAAAAATATTCAGATGACTGCTCTAAAAAAAATAATCTTTTTGTCCTTCTCTTTTCTTTCTATTTTGATTATATCTCCGGGATTGCAGCCTTCTGGCAGTGCAGGGTCATCTCTCTTAATCTTTGGTAACTGATTTATAGAAATGTTGAACTTTTTTAATATCTCCTGGGCCTCGTTTGCACTTATCTTTGTATGCTTTGGCTGAAAAATATGCATTTTATGTTTTTTGTATTTCGGTGGCAGATGATAATATCTAATATCATATCTGATTTATATTTTTATAAACAAAATAGTTCTCGCCACCAACGATAAGATATATAATTTATTAACTTGGATTAATTAAACTTATAAATCTGGCTTTAAAAACATTTCGGTTAATTCGCATTTTTAAAATTATCTAAATAATCCAAATGAAATATCCAGATGGAATGATTTTAGAAATTGAAATGTTTTTTAAAAATGTACCAAATAAGCTATAAAGGGTTCTATAAAAACATTTAGAAAGGGAAATTATTGTAACTATTAAGTAACTAAAAATAGTAAGATTTATAAAGGGCTTTGTTATTATAAACAAGTGGCAAAATGATAAACAAAGACTTAATAAAGAAAATAAGATATCATTTCGGATTAAACGTTTATGAAAGTAGCGTATGGATTGCTTTGCTAAGCAAAGGTACGGCGACTGTAGGAGAGATTGCTCAGATCTCTGGCGTGCCGAGAAGCAGAGTATATGACGTTCTTGAAAGTTTAGAAAAACAAGGATTTGTTATAGCCCAACTCGGGAAACCGGTTCGTTATATGACTCTCAAGCCAAGTGCAATAATTGACAGATTAAAATCTAATTTATTGAAAGAGGCAAACGAACGAGTTAATCTTTTAAGCAATGTGAAAGAGACAGAAGAGTATAAGCAATTAGAATCTTTGCATAACAGGGGCATAGACCCAATTAAACCTGAAGAATTGAATTCTTACATAAGAGGGAGAGATAACATTTATAACCAGCTTAAACAAATGATAAGTGAAGCGCAGAAGGAAGTAATTCTTGTTACAAATACTGGTGCATTAAAAAAGAAAATGGTTTTTTTGAAACCTCTAATTAACAGAATGAAAAATGGCAAGGTTAATTTTATAATCGGCGCTTCGAACTCAACACAAGAAAATGACAAAGTAAACTTCAGCAAAGAACTCGGCATTCCTGTAAGAAAGTTAAATGTTAATGCAAGATTCTGCATAGTAGACGGGAACAAGACATTATTCATGATAACCCCTGGCAAAGAAGAAGAAAATGATGTTGCTATCTTAGTCAAGAGTCCTTTTTTCAGTAAGGCGTTAACATCTTTCTTAAATCTTTCTCTTCAGAGATGAGCAAAATAATTAAAAATGAATAATTAAAAAATGAAAAACCTAATTAAAAGTTTATTGATGACTGCAATAATAGGAGCAAATTGTAATCTTAATCAAGTACCCGAAATTCCAAAGATAGGGGGCACCATTATAAAAGAGCAGTTTATCAGAGGTTTATCTTCTGATACTTATTACATGATTGTTCAAGGGGATGATGGACATACGAGAATGTATGTTCTTCACGGCTCATTAAGTGAATTTGATTTTAAATATGACGTTGGATCTAGAATAAATCTTCCAATACAAAAAAAGTATAATCAACTTTTAATTAGAACTTCTGATAAAGACATTTTAGATAAAATCAATAAGATAGAATTAATAAAATAATTAATAAAATAAAATGAGCTCCATGATTCCAGAAAAATCAAATCATGAAAAATTAAGGATAAATATATGTGCGCTCGACAATGAAGTTGTTGGATTAAAAGAGAACATGGATTCTTTCATAACACTATACAAAAACGGATTATATTCTATAAAATTTAATGATTATTACAGCATATATGGAATAGAAAAAAGAGATTTGGCTCAGATAGCGCATTCTATTGAGAAAGGAGAGATTAAAACTCAACTCGGAAAAAACGGAGAGTACAGGGTTTTCTACAAAGCAGGAGATAAAAAAACTTTAAGAGGAGATATTCTTATTTACTCTGAATCCGCTCCGCAGAATTATTTCAAGAAAATAAAGACTGATTCAAGAGAAGGAAATCTATGGATTCCGGAGTTAATTTTAGTTCTGAAAGGTGAAGAACTAGAAAAATTCGTGCAATTAATAAAAAAATCTATGGCAGATTAACTGCCGATTAAAAACAATAGAAATAGTGACAGAAATGGCTGCGACAGATAAAGAAACTGACAGAGAAATTTATGAATTGAAGTTTCTTGAGATTATTCTTGATTATAAAAAAAATAATAAAATCAATGTTGAAGCAGAAGAGCTAGAAAAAGATATTCGGGAATACAAAGAGATAAAGGGCCACGATGAAATTTTAGCATCGATATTAGAACAGCTTTTAAATGAAGATGAAAATATAATTCATGTTCTTAAAATAAAGAAATAAAAATTTTAAAATAAAAAAATAAAAAAATAAAAAATTATTTCCTGGCTAATGTAAATACAGATTTAAGAGCCACGATTACGGTTGCTGGGATAAATAAATTCAAGATATTTGCGAATACTGCTGGCAAGTATGGTATTGTTGAGAAAACATTTCCACTTAGGGCGCTTACAATAACAAGTACGACTCCTGCCAATAAGAATGGTTGAACTTCTTTGTCGGTTATATTAAGCAGTCCAATCACTACTCCTAGAATCACTAAAAGCCACACTAGCCACGTTCCCTCGAGAGTTATAAATCCGAAAATCACTGCAAGGATTATTCCAATGAGGAATGCCCATGCACCGATACTCGTTTTTTTCGCCATTTAACACCTCCTTTTAGATTAATATAAAAATTTAAGGAATGACGGGTTTTTAAAGCTTATCCTTTATCTATATTTTCTATCATCCTTTATTAGTTTATTCATTTTTCTATAAAAACTTTTTTCACAATCTTTACAATAATATTCCATGTAAATTTTGGAATCTTTTCTGACAACTCCTATCGGAGGGCAAAACATCGTACATTTTGGGCATTGTTCTAACCCGAATTCTCTTGCTTTTTTATAAAGAGGCTCTATCAAATTAGAAATATCTCTTGATAATTTTCCAATTCTTTTCTTTACTGTCATCTTCATGATATAAACGCCGGGACTGGGAATTGAACCCAGAAATCCTTGCGGAAACAGGTTTAGCAAACCTGCGCCTTACCATTGGGCCATCCCGGCACAAATAATTTATGAAGATTGTGCTTTTAAATTTTGTCTCGAATTATTCTTTGAATTATTTTAAACTGTTTTTTAGCATATTATGTATCTATTATATAATATATCATATTTAATATTGAAATTAAATATAAATTAAATTGCAATAATATATAAAAGTAAAATGGACTTATTTTTTTTATGGCAAGAATCATTGGGGAGGCATATTCATTTGATGATGTCCTTATCGTTCCAAAATATAATAAGGTAAAATCAAGAAGAAATGTAAATTTCCGAACAAAAGTCACAAGAAATTATTTTATTAATATTCCAATTCTGGCGGCGAGCATGGATACTATATGCGAATCGAAGATGGCAATTGCAATAGGCAAGCTCGGTGGATTGGGAGTTATTCACAGATTTTTAACAATAGAAGAACAAGCTAAACAAGTCGATGAAGTAAAACAAAATAATCTAATAACTGCTGCTGCGATAGGAATAAAAGATTTAGAAGCGAGAGTCAGGGCCCTTAATGATGTTGGGGTAAATATTCTCGTGTTAGATATAGCACATGGACATTCTAAATATGCTGGCAAATCTGTAGATTATATAAAAGAAAATTATCCTCGATTGGATGTTATGGCTGGCAATATTGCCACAAAAGATGCTGCAGAATATTTTTTAAACAAAGGCGCTGATGCAGTAAAGGTTGGCATAGGGCCCGGAGCTACATGCACAACAAGAAAAATGACTGGTTTTGGAATTCCTCAGATTACCGCAATAATGGATGTCTATGAAGCGACACAAGGGAGGATTCCTATTTGTGCAGATGGTGGCATAAGAGAACCGGGCGATTTAGTAAAAGCCATAGGTGCAGGTGCGGACGCGATAATGTCTGGATATCTTTTCGCAGGCACAGAAGAGGCTTCTGGGGAAACAGTAATGAAAAGAAAAAAGATATTTAAGATTTACAGAGGAATGGCAAGCTATGATGCCACTATGAAAAAAATTGAAATTGATGGAAAAACAAAGGATAGTATAATCAGTATCGAAGGTAAAAAAATTTTAGTCCCTTATAAAGGATCAATAAAAAAAATTATTGAAGAATTTCTCGGAGGACTAGCTTCTGGAATGACTTATATGGGGGCTTCAGAAATAGAACAATTAAAAGGAAAAGCTGATTTTTATTATGTCACCTCAGCTGGCAGAAAAGAAAATACTGCCGAGAATATCGAAGAATTTTAATAATCTCTTTTTCTAATTTCTACAGGGGTTATAGTATAACTTGGTTAGTATACGTGCCTAGGGAGAGCCTTTCTTGAAAAGAAAGCTCGGGGAAAAATCCCGACTAGAACGCACGCGATCTGGGTTCGAATCCCAGTAACCCCATTATATCCATAAATTTTTCATAAATTTTATTATTCTTATCAAATTTTTATTAAGAAGCTATTAACGAAGGCAAAGCATTCATAATAAAGCCCTTTTTCAATTTTTATTGAGATTTTCTGTATTACTTTTTGCTTATGATTCTATCAACTATCTTTACCATCTCTCTCAAGAATAAGTCTGTTCTCTGTTGCCATACTTCAATATCTTTTCCGCGAACCTCTCTTATATTGCCATGCAAAATCTCGTGCGCTATTGTGTATAGTTCTCTATACCAGTCGATAAATTTCATATCTAAAACCTTTGCGTCGACGAAAGTTTCTTTAAGCATTACTGGAATATGCTCCGGACTCGGAGGAACTTTTTTTGCAGCGATGAGTGCAGCATGACTAGAATCAACCATAGTCCAATATAGCCCTTCAATGCTATTCAATAATGCCGCCTTAGTTCTTAACAGATGAAGGGGGGCCCTCTGTAGAATAACGTAAATTGCTTCTGGCGTGCTTTTTATCTTGCCCTGGGCTAATAAAACTTTTAGAGGATTAAAAAATCCACCAAAATCAATTAAAGGTTGCCCATATCTTATGATATTTAAGATAACTGGCTCCCCGCGCATCATTTCCTGCCACCAAGTAGATAATCTCACAGTATTTATATGCAGGGTTTTTTTGTAAGGATTTGCCCGGATTAATTTGCCGAGTTCTTCGCGGTACCATGCGACAAGTTCATCATCCCACTGGACTGAACAATCATCTACAATAATGATTATATCCACATCACTTCCTTTGACAGCAGTTTTCTTAGCAGCCGAGCCAAAAAGAACAATCGATTTTATCATTTTCCCAAATCTTTCATATGCTTTTACAGCAAAATCATATGCGATATCGTAATCTGTGCTGAAAGGCAAGATTTTTCCACCCTCTTTCTTTTTCATTTTCCTCTTTTCTATTTTTTAAATTAATAGCATAAAAGATTATCTCTTATGTTCTGAAAATATTCATTCTTAAAGTATTTTTCCTTAATTGTTTCTCTCCTTTTTAATATTTTATCTGCGATTTGATATTCCAAGTTAATTATCTGTTTTTTTATTTTCTCACTCTCTTTTGAATTATCATCTATTTTTCTCTCTAAAAATTCAATTTTTCTTTTTAAACTCTCTATTTTTTTGTCCATCTCTTTTATTTTTATAGCCATTTATAGTATCCCATGCTAATTATATAATTCGTGCTAATTATATAATGCAATATATATTTTTAAACTTAACTTAGTTTCGCATTATACTTTTTATACTTTCTTATCTTCATCCTCAATTATTTAATCTGTCGGAGCTCCGCTTAATCTCGATTGCTTTCCAGGGATTTGCCCGCCAAGTTCGCTAGGCAACCCAGACATTCCAGAACCATAAAACATGCCGAAATGTTGCTCTGGAAAAACCGCATAAGGTCCTGCGATATAATTACCATATGTCCCTCTGGCTTGAGCCCAGGTTGGCTGTGCAACCATTCCATAAATTGGCGAATCGAGAGCTTCTAATGAATAAGGCAGCGGACTTATTTTCCCGAAATTCTGCCACCAATTACCAACTTCTAATATTTTCTTGCCACTGAAGCCCTGTTTTTCAAGCTCTTTTAGCAATTCTTTTATAGGAACAGTCCCCATCCCGGGAGGAAGTTCAATGTGCTCAATCCCGAAGTTATCACTGATATGAACATGCTTAACTAGCGGGGCAATTTTTTTCGTCTCCTCAATTATTTCTTTTTCCCCGTAGCCGCCTTTTCTTAACATATTGATATGTCCTAAGTCCCATGTTGCCCCTATTAATTTTTCAGCTGCCTTTTCTGCTTCACCCTCGCTTATTCCCGTGCTTTTTGCCTGTTCGACGAATTTCTTGCGAGCTTCTTTTATCAAACCTTTTAGTGATTCTGCTCGACTAAATGCTGTACCTGGAAAGATATTTTCAACAGATATCGTTGGAGCGTTCTCCCCATATTTTTTATAACCATATAATGCAGAATTTGCTATTGTTTCTGCAGAATGTTCTCTTGCGAAATCTTCGACACTCTGAAATTGTTCTGGAATCGGAACATTTCTTTTAAGTTCTACAATAAGTCTATTATACTCATCCATTTTCTCGATAGGAGATATAATTCCTTTCTTTGCATTTTCATACTCTCTTTTTCTCATCTCTACCCATTCTTCTCCTAATTTCTTCAATCTTTCCTTTATCTGTTCTTGATTCAATACATGTCCATCCATTATTTCCACTTCTTTAGGGGCATATCTATATGCCCTATCATATAGGCTCTTAAATTTTAAATCAAGTTCATCTTCGTAGATTAAATTAGCATTATTTAGCTCTCTATAAGCTCTCATTAGCGAAGGGTCGCTCTGAATTATATTCTGTACTTGTTCATAAGTTAATTTTCCTTTTTTCATCTCTTCCATTAGAGGCCCTATTTCCCTCCAAGCTTCTTTTATCATTCTATCGGCAGTTTGTTTGTGTGTCAACATTTCTGTTATTTCATTATCCCATTTTGTCAAGTTGGCAGATTCAATCTGAGCTTCTGGCGTCCATTCTTTTCCTCTCTCTTCATAACCCGGGTAATATTTTATTTCATATTTGAATGGCTGTATCTGTCTTGATTCTCGATCAACGGCATAAATAGTTCTTTTTTCCCCAGGGGTTTTCATTCCCTTTACAAATTCTGCGGCAGGGATAGTAGAAGAATGAACTGTAATAATACTATTTTTTGGATTCATCTCATATGCTCTGTCAATAGACATTTTCATTATATCTTCAGAATGCACTCTCTCTTGTTCATCCCACCTGTTTTCTTGAAAACCTGCTAAATCAACATTCGGAGCATGCATTGTGACATCAACTCCTGTTAATTTGCTCAATCTTTCTACTTCTTTAAAATGATCTTTTGGAATTGATTGTAAAAATTCTCCAGGAATCTTTTCTCCAGCTATTGCAGTCATCTCTAAAACTTTCTGCCCATGGCTTAATTTCTTTGAAACTTCATCTATTAAATTGTTTGTTCTTGGATCTGTTGTAAGGCCAAGTTGTGAGGCAGGAACTCTATAATTAGAAAAACTCGAGCCGTAACTTGATGGCTCTAATGGAGAATAACTTCCAATATAAATATCTTCATATCCTTTTCCTTCCATTTTCTAATTCCATTTCCTCTTTTTATTATGTCTTTCTAGTATTTAAAGATTAATTCTTTTAATTCTTATAGGCGGGCATAAAAATTATTAAAATATTCTTAAAATTATCATTTATATTAAATTTTTTATATTAAAGATTTAATTAGAGAGATACCTCAAATTGAAATTCATTTTTTATTTATATTTATTATTTATATCCTTTATTTATTCAAGCTTTTTTTTAATCCTATATGCGTCTCTCCAGGTTCCAGTTCCGAAACCGACGCCATACCATGGCTTTTTTTGTAAACATCATAAACCTTGAAGCAGGTTGTTGCGGCATTCATCTCTGCGAGAGCTCTTATTATAGATTCCTCCCATGAGTCCTTTTTAATAATTTCCGGCGCTTTTTCTTTCTTCTTTTTTGTTTTTTCTTCTATCTTTTTTTCTTTCTTGCCGCTGAAAATTTCTGTAAAACTCTCTAAAAATCCTTTCTCTTTCTTTTCCTCTTCTTTTTCAGGCTCGAGATATTTCTTCAAATCATCTTGGATTTGTTCTAAGCTTTCTGTGACCTGTATTTCAGCAACTGATAACATGTCATTTAAATCTGCTTCTTCGATAATCTCTTTCATTTTATTTATTTCATCATCATTTAGTGCATAAGCTTTGAAGCCAACTTCAACGCGCCCGCCGAAAACATAGTGCCCTCCTTCCCTTGTTTGAATTCTGCTAGGGATTCCCCTAAATGTAAAATCAATGAAAATGCAAGAATAATAATTTCTTTTTAATTTTAAATTTTTAAAACTCTCTGGCAGATTTTTTTCTGTAGCTTCTGATTTAACATCTAGAGCTTTTTTTGCAAAAATCTGCAATTCTAATAGATTAGTATCAAATGCTTTTATTAATGCCGCTGAAGGATTGTCTCGCATGCTGAGCTGTTCTGCTGCTTTGAGATAGGGTTTTACCCATCTTGCATACATCTTCAATGTCGCAACCTGGCTTTTTAGATAACTTTTTTCAATTTCAAATCTTTTTTTTAGCTCAACTTCACTTTTTTCTCTCCATTCGTTAAACTCCGCTATTCTCGGCTTTAAAACTCTCTTGACTCTATCATTTAAGTCCATTTTGTCTACATCTTCAACTTTATTCGCGAACATAAAAGCATCACGCAGGGTAGCAAAATTTAATTCGTATGTCATTGCATTTATGCTGCCTTTCCCCTTTTTAATATCAACATTATCCATCCAAATTTGCTTTAATCCTAGAATTCCTGCTTCAGCTTCCTCCTTTTTTTTGCTCTTTGCCATCTCATATTGTTTTAACCTTATTTCAAACTCTTTTAAATCATATAATATATTAATTATGCTTTTTATTACTTGATTAACCGCGCCGAGTATCTTCATTCCTTCTTCCTGCAATCTTGTCGCTTTGCTTGAAATTTCTGAAAAATAGCCGCCTCCAGGAGTGGCAGAAAAATTATCTACGAGTTTCTCGACTTTAAATCCAAGTCCAGTAATAAAATCCAAAATCCAAAAATAAATCGGCTCCAGAGTTTCGGAACTGCTATTATATATTATTTTATGCTCCCAACTCGGCCCTTTTAATGCAGGATTTACTTTTGCAATTATCTTAGCAATATCATCCACTTTTCCCTCTTTACCCTTTTTATCTAAATATTTCGAAAGATATAAATAGTAATGAGATATAGTTTTTATATCTTTTTATATTAAAAAGGCGAGGGAAAATGGGGTTTAATCCTTTCAAAAAAATAGGACTAAAGAAAAAAAATAAAGATATGATTATTGACTTGACTGAAAATCAGCAAACAATAAAAACGAATGCCTCAGCAATGAATTCCTCGATTCCTTCAGCAGAAACCTCAGAAAGCGGGCTCGGTTTTTTAGGGAATCTCGCTGAAGCTTCTTCAAATAATCTTACAGCAGAAGAGGGAATCTCAAACAATCAGATAACTCAAAACCAGACAATCGATCCTGAAAAATTTGAGAGGTTTGGAAGAAGAATCGATAAGATGTTGCAAAGAATTGAATTAATTGAGAGAAAACTTGAGAGAGTAGAGCATCGCCTTGATATCAGCTGATTTTTAAGATGAAAAAATCATTTTTCTTTATTATAATGCCTTTACTTCTCATTCTTGATAGAATAACAAAGATATTTTTTGTCGAACCCGGCTGTTTTTTTCTCTTCTGTATTAAACCATCTACGAATATGGGCGCTTCTTTTGGCCTGCTTAATGGATGGCTAGTTTTATTAATTTTAATTGCAATTGCTGTTCTCGTAGTGATAATCTTCATTTATTTCTTTTCAAAAGCAAAATTAAACAAGGCTATGCTAATTGCTTTAATATTCTTGTTTTCAGGAACTCTAGGAAATTTAATCGACAGAATTTTCTATGGCTATGTACTTGACTGGCTTACTTTCAATTTTACATTCCCTGCGTTTAATCTTGCAGATATTTTTAATACAACCGGGGTAATAATTTTAGTTATAGAATTGATAAAGCCAGATATAAAACAAAAAACAGAAAACAAAACAAAAAACAAAACAAAAAAAGATAGAACCTGAGACAAAACAAGATAATTGAGATAAACTTCGAGCCGAATTTACTGAATTCTAAATAATGATTCTAGATAGCTTTTTTATGCAATATCAAAGATTACATGTACTGAAGCAGTTACTTTCACTTTTCCTATCTCCACAGAAGCGGGAGTTTTTATTGTTCCCCCTGAACCTCCGATACTTTCGGCTTTGTAAGCGACATCATATAGCCAGGGCCTATAATCGTAACTTGTATCTTGAACAGATTTTATTCCTTTTATTTTAAGCCCTAATCCCTGTGCAATGCTATCTGCTTTTTCTCTTGCATTTTTGGAAGCTTCTTGTAATGCTTGTGCCTTTAATGCGTTTAATTCTTCATCACTTAATGAATACTGAATGCTATCAACAAAATTTGCCCCCGAAGATACAGCAGCAGTTATTACAGAACCGACATTATCAAAATTTTCTAAATTTATTTTTAATCTGTGATAAGCCCTGTAACCCTTAAACACCTGCCCATTTTGAGTCCATTCATATTCCTGGTTTAAATAATAAGAATCTGTTTCAATTTTGTTTTCTGAAACTCCTTTTGCCATAATTGCCGATTTTATCTTGGCGATAGTATTTGCATTCTCTTTTTCAGCTTCTTGCGCATTATTATTTAAATTTTGATAGCCGAGATAAACTGTTGCTATATCTGCCTGTTTTTCAAGCTCGGCATTACCATTTACATCTATTGTCTTCCCCTGAACATTCCAGTGCCATGGCTCAAAGATAATCAAAGCGATTGCTATTCCGGCTATGATTATTGCTATCATAATCAAAAGAAGTATATTTGTTGTCTTCATCCAATTTATAAGATAAAAATATATTTAAAGCTTTTGTATTTAATATGATTATGGCAAAAGAAAAGAGAGAGAGTAAAAAAGAGAATAAAAATAAATTTGGCGACAAAATTTTAGAATATGCCTTAATAAATGCTATAAATCACAATGGCAAGGCACAAGCTGACGCTATTCTTCCAAAACTATTTCAAGATGGTTTGAAAAAAGAGAATATCAGAGAGATAATGCCCGCGATTCAGAATACAGTTACAAAAGTTAATTCCATGAGTATTACAGAACAAGAATCCGAATTGAGAAAAATAGCCCCCTCATTTTTTGAAAAAAAACATGAAAAAAAACATGAAGAGAAACATGAATTGCCTGACCTGCCAAATGTTAAAGGCAAGGTTATAACCGCTTTCCCTCCGGAGCCATCCGGCTATCCTCATATCGGGCATGCAAAAGGCGCCCTGATTAATTATGAATACGCTAAAAAATATAATGGAAAATTTATTCTTAGATTTGAGGATACAAATCCAGAACTTGCGAAAAAAGAGTATTATGATGCACAAATAGAAGGATACAAATGGCTAGGAATTACATGGGATGAACTCATTTATGTTTCTGATACAATCCCCCAGATGTACAAAAAAGCAGAAGAACTTATAAAAAAAAATCATCTCTATGCATGTACATGTTCTTCAGAAATTATAAAGAAAAATAGAATTGAAGGTAGAGAATGCGAATGCAGAAAAAGAAAACCTGCGGAGAATTTAAAATTATTTAGAGATATGCTTAATGGAAAATTTGCAAAAGGAGATATTGTAATAAGGCTGATGGGAAACATGAAAGATGATAACACTGCGATGCGCGACCCAGCGATGTTTAGAATAATAAAAGCAAAACATCCCAGGCTAGGAACAAAGATTATCGTCTGGCCCAATTATGATTTCGCAGCAGCTTACAGCGACGGCATAGAAGGTATAACGCACAGAGTCAGAAGCAAAGAGTTTGAATTAAGAGCCGAGCTTCAGAGGATTCTTCAAAAATTAATGGGATTTAAACAGACGCTTATAATTGAACAAGCGCGATTCAATCTTAGCGGCGCTGAAGCCAGCAAGAGGAAAATACGTGAAGGAATAGATAATAAAATTTTTATCGGATGGGATGATCCGAGGTTGGCTACTCTTGTCGCATTAAAAAGAAGAGGCTTCCAGCCAGAAGCTATAAAATCCTTTCTTTTGAATATGGGGATATCTAAACATGAATCCATTATTGAATGGAGTTTGCTCGAAGCCGAAAATAGGAAATTTATCGATGCAAAAGCTAATAGATATTTTTTTATAGAGAATCCCGTTAAGATAGATGTAAAAAATTGTCCAAAGATAATCGCAAAAATCCCACTGCATCCGGATCACGCAGAGAGAGGCAATAGAATTCTAACAGCAGAGAGATATTTTTTTATAAAAAAAGAAGAATATGAAGAAATCAAGAAGAGCAAGGATACTATTTTTAGATTCATGAACCTTCTGAATTTCAAAAAAATAAAAAAGGGAAAAGATTATATCTTTGAATTCCACTCGAAAGAGATGCAGCCCCTATTGAAAGCAAAAATGATTCATTGGCTTCCTGTAGAAGAAAAAAATATTGAAGTAGAAATATTGATGCCAGATAATACTTCAATAAGGGGATTAGCAGAATATTCTGTAAGAGAGCTTGATGTTGATTCAATTGTACAATTTGAACGTTTTGGTTTCTGTCGCCTTGATAAAAAAACTAAGGACAAGTTATACTTTTGGTTTACGCACAAGTAATTTATGCACAGGCGATTTACGCACAGAAGATATGATTCTTTTAAAACCCAGATAAAAATATCAAAAATAATTAGCAAGATTTTTAAAACTCTGCATTTTATTCTGTTCATGTCTTATACTTTGATTATCTGTGAAAAACCACAGGCTGCGATGAAAATTGCTTATTGTCTTTCAGAAGTGCAACCAGTTAAGAAAAATATTCTAGGTGTACCTTTTTATGAAATTTCTAAGAATAATGAAAAAATTATTGTTGCGAGCGCCGTAGGACATCTTTTTGAACTAACTGAAAAGATAAAAACCAAGACTTGGCCAGTGTTTGATATAGATTGGAGCATGAAAAAAAATTATGCTTTAAAATATCTAAATGTTTTGAAACAACTAGCGGAGAATGCTTCTGATTTTATAATAGCCTGCGATTATGATATTGAGGGAGAGTTAATCGGTTTCAATATTTTACGATTTATATTTAATACAGAAAAAGCGAAAAGGATGAAATTTAGTACACTAACAAAATATGAGCTTCAGAATTCTTTTGAAAATGCTCTCCCGAATATAGACTACTCTCAGGCCTATGCTGGCGAGACTAGACACTATCTCGATTGGTTCTATGGTATTAATCTCTCGAGAGCATTGATGCAGGCAATCCATGAAGCAGGTTCATATAATATTATGTCAATCGGCAGGGTACAAGGTCCTGCTCTATCTCTTGTAGTTTCAAGAGAACAAGAAATAACTAATTTTAACCCGAAGAAATACTGGCAGGTTTCCTTGCTTGTTCAGGACGAAAAAAAGGACAGCGTAGAAGTATTCTACAAAGAGAATTTCTTTGATAAAGCAGAAGCAGAGCAGCTTGAAAAATTAAACGGAAAGAATGGATCTGCAGAAACAAAAAAAGAAAATCAGAATATTCCCCCTTTCCCGCCATTTGATTTGACGGCATTGCAGATAGAAGCTTACAAACATTTCGGCTTGAGCCCATCTCAGACTTTGGCAATAGCTCAGAATCTTTATCTCAGAGGATTAATTTCATATCCGCGAACTTCTAGCCAGAAGCTTCCTTTCAGTGTAGGATACAAGAGAATTATTGATAAACTTAAAGAACATTTTCCAAAGTTGGCAGAATCAATCACGAGGGAGAAGCCCATTGAAGGCAGAAAAATTGATCCAGCACATCCTTCTATTTTTCCTACGGGAGAGATTTCCAACAAACTCTCAGCGCAAGAGAAAAAGATTTTTGAATTGATAGTAAAAAGATTCGTTGCATGCTTTTCTTCTGATGCCCTAGTTGAAAATAAAAAAATAAAGATTAAAGTAGGAGATTATGAATTCCATAAGGAAGGTAGAAAAATCCTTGAGAAAGGATGGCTTGAGGTTTATCCTGCTAAAATCGAAGAAAAGATAATTCCAGATATAAATGGCACTGTCACCGTTCTTGAAACAAGAATTATAGAAAAAGAAACACTCCCTCCAAGAAGATACAGTCCTGCCTCTCTTGTCTCAGAACTTGAAAAGAGAGGGTTAGGCACTAAAGCGACGAGGGCAAATATTATTGATACCTTATATAAGCGGAATTATATTTCAGAGCGCGAAATAAAAGCAACAAAACTCGGAATGGTGGTTGCTCTAACTCTACAGAGATACTGCCCTTTAATTATGGATGAAAAATTAACGCGGAAATTCGAGAGAGAGATAGATTCAATCCAGAAGAAAAGGAAAAAAGAAGATATGCTGAAGCAGGAGCAGAAAATTCTTGATAATGCCAAAAAAATTCTTATGGAGATTGCAGAGCAATTTAAAGCCCGGGAAAAGGAAATTGGTGCAGAAATATTAAAAGCTGTAAAAACTGTTAAGAAACAAGAAACGGAAGCGAATACTTTTTTCAGTTGTCCAAAATGCGGAGCAGGCAATCTGATTATGTTGCGAAGCAAAAATGGAAAAAGGTTTCTCGCGTGCAATAAATATCCAGAATGTAAGACAACTTTTCCCTTGCCACAATATGGATTAATAAAATCGGCAGATAAAACATGCGAGTGTGGCTGGCCAATGCTAACATTAATTAGAAAAGGAATGCCTCCATGGAATTTCTGCATAAATCCTTATTGCATCTCAAAAAAAAGAAAAGAGAATGAAAAAATAGCTAAAGAAAAAAATAGGAAATCTAAATCTAAGAAAACAAAAAGTAAAAAGAAAAAAGAAAAAATTTGATTCTATTTACTTAACTTTGATATACTTATTGCCTTTTGCATCAAAATAAATCCCTGCTGGGGAATTCTTGCCAATGCCATTAACTTGTTTGCCAAATGAATTGTAGAATTTTCCTTCAATGTGTCCATTTAAACCATCAACAAAATATGTTTTTGGCTTAGCTGTCTTGACTTGCTGCTGTTCTTCTTCAACTCCAACTCCGCTTTCTGGAAAAATCTTCGGCGATAATTCTCCGGCATCATACTGTCCAACTATACCATGATGTTCAGTATATCCCGATACACCTGGCTTAGTTATTCTAACAGTATAGGCTCTTCCAGGAGTTGCGTTTGAAGTGAACTTATTGAAATCCTCGAAATAATCGGCATAGTGGAAACCCCATGTTGATGGAATCTCTTTCTCTAAAAATTCTCCAGGGGCGTCATCATACCAAATCCGGGCAATCATGTTTCCAGGGACTCCTGAGACATCATTGATTTGCCAGTTCACAGTATAATTCTTTGCATTGCTATTGCTTACGTGGCTATCCCATACTCTTTCATCCCCCGTGGTCTTGACAGGATATTTAAAAAAAGTATAGTGTCCTTCATTATCCCACAATTTTACTTCGAGCGTATCGCCAGGTTTTTTCGATGGCATCATGCTCTGCGGAAAATTCACAAAAACGAACCCCGAGTCATTATTGCATATTCCATTATAAGTTCCATTAGGTCTTAGAGGTTTAAATTTCACTTGAACACTATCATATTTTGCTGTTGAACCATCAACACCTTTGTTAAAGGTAGCTTGAATCTGAACTCCCTTTGCAATCGAAAGTATCAATCCTGATGCAATAAGAAATTGCTTGAATTTATCTATAATCTTATTCATTTTAAACAACAAAAAAGAATTGTGATAATTTATAAATCTTTCCTTTATCGTCGGAAATTTCACTTTTTCTCAGTAAAAATCAGTGACAAGCCTCGAGGGGGAATCGAACCCCCGACTTATTGCTTACGAAGCAATCGCTCTACCGTCTGAGCTATCGAGGCACGCTCTCGCAATATTTTTAAACTATGCTAACTTTTAAGTTTTATGTTTAACATTTGTGGAAAAAGAGGACAATTGACAGTATTTATTATAATCGCTATCGTGATTGTAGCTGCAGTTGCTTTTATAATCTATATTCAGAGAAGCCAGAATATGCCTCGCTCCGAGATACAGGTTATAAAAAACTATCTCGATTCCTGTTTTAAAGAAAAAGCCCGAGACACGATAACTGAAACAGCTAGGCAGGGTTTTTATCATGATTTGCCTCTCGCAAGTATAAATTTTCTTGGTGAAAAAACAGCTTACTACTTTAAAGATTCTCAGAACATTGCTCCTACTATAACAACGATAGAACAAGAACTAAGCAATGCTATGGATGAGAGAATGTTGCCTTGCTTGGCATTGTCTGATTTTAGAGAACAATACGAGATAACCAGGCAAGAATGTTCAAGCACCGCAAAAATAAAAGATAAAAGTATAACTTTTTCGATTAAATGTCCGATAACAATAACTAGAAACATGGTAACTTCCAAACTCGAAAATTTTGAGATATCTGTGCCTTCTAATGCAGAAAAACTTATTAATGTCAGCAATCTTGTTGTTAATGAATATGCATCAAAGCCGAAATATTTATGCTTGAAATGTCTTGACAATATTGCTCAAGCCAATAATGTAACAATAAATGCGGTTGTGATAACAAAGGCAGTATTTGAGCCGGAACATATATGGTTTATCATTCAAGACAAAGAAAAACTAAATGAACAGAACTTAACACTGAGATTCGTTACAGATTATAAATAACATATTATATAAATAAGAAAAAAGAAAAGAAAAGGAAAAAGGGAAAAAGAAAAATAAAAGAAGGAAAAAAGAGAAAAGCAGGGAGATAAAAAAGGGAAGAACAGAGAGGAGACAAAGAGAGGAAAAAAATAAAAGAAAGAGAAAAATAAAAGAAAGAGAAAAATAAAAGAAAGAAAAAAAGAGAGAAGAAAGGGGAAAAAGAAAAATAAAAGATAAAGGGAGAAGGATAAAAAAATGGCGAGAAAAATTATGAGAAAAGTCATTCCATTATTGATGCTAGTAAGCATATTTCTAATCTCGCTAATGGCTATTGCAGATGCAAAAGTTTTCTGCCAGGGAGAAAATATGGTACTTCAATGGGCCCTGCCTTCTTCATTGCATAAAGAATCTTGGAGTGAAGCATGCAATGCCCTCTGTTCAGAAGAATCAACTCTATGTTCATGCAACAGTGAAGGGAACTTTGGAAATTTATACCTATCAAGCACAATTCCTGCTTCTGCCTTAGCTACATATAGACAGATAACCTGGTCTGTATCATCTAGAGATATTACAATGTTGAAGCAATATGTAAATTCTATCGCAAATGTTGTTGAGTTTATAGGGAATCCGTTATTCGGAAAATGCTATGCAATAAAAGAAAACCTCGAATTTGCAGATAGCGGAGTAGTTACTAGCGGACTTCTCGATTTAAGGAGTGCTGCAGGATTTGTTTCAACAAATATCGGGACATTATTGGACCCTGAAAATCTTGAATTAGGTGATGCTCAATTGAGAGGGGTAATTTCATTTAATGGTAATTCTAGGACAATAACTCTTAACACAGGGGATAAATTTTCAATGGCTGATGTTGATAATCATATAACAAGTTCTGTTCACATTTCAAATAAATATGCCTCTCCAGTACAGATTACCTATGTTATCGGAGGTATAAGAACAGGTTATATAAGAGTTTATACATCGTCCGATTTAATTACCAAAATTGAAAAATTCTTTAATGATCTTTTCAGGACAGTCCATCCTATAGACCCCATTTTAACTGTGAGCGGTCCTTCAATGGATATTTATTATTATGGATACAAAACTAATACTATTTCAAATATTCGTGGAACCATTGGCCTTTACAAATTAGATTCGGATTATGGATATATCCGCGCATTAAAAGGAACAACGCGCTTTCATGTATTAAAACAGGATGAGCTTTTATTGCCTTTTGATGGTAATGTAGATGAAAAAGGATATTATGATTTAATCAATGGGCGCGTGATAGGATATTCTTATTTTATAGAGAGCAACGGAGAAAAAAAGGAGGTTGTTTCAGAGCTTTTTGATGAAAACAATAAAATTTCAATTGCCGCGCTTCCTTTTGTGCCACCAGGATTAATAAATGAGAATAAGCTGAAAGTAACGACAAAAGAAGCATCTTATGGAGATGTAAAAGTAGTTATTGATAATACTGAACTTATCTCTTGAACCCTCTTAAAGATTCAAAATAATAGTTATAATCTCTAGTTATATCTCCTTTTTTTTTGAGCATCATAGAATATATCCCTTCTATTTGAGCATCATAGTTCATCTTTAATTCTCTTTCAACAAATTTAATACCTTCATCTAATTCTTTTATTGCATCTTCTTTTCTGTTCTGCTCTGCCATGTTTATAGCATTATATAAATAATATCTCGCTATGCCCTTCTTGTCTCCGAGTTCATTAAATTTTTTTCTAGCTTTTCTTAGAAAGGATTCAGCCTTGTTATATTCCCGGTTTTTTGTCGCATTTATGCCTCTCAATAAAAAGTTCATTGCCCATGTTCCGTTCATATTCGTGACTTCCCCGAATTTTTCAATGTAAACAGAATCTTCTCTTAGAAAGGAATCCGCTTTTGTAGAAGAGCCAAAAAAACAATGCCATTGCCCGAGGTCATATTCTTCCCATAAACCCTCTTTTGTTACATTAACATTATTCATCTGACTTATTTCATAGAAAGAAAGAGTTTTTTCAAGCTTCTTCGTTTTTTCGATAAGCAAGTCGCTCTTGTTGCATCCCAAACTTAATATAAATATCAAAGGCAATATTATTTTTTTCATTGCCATTTCTCAAGGAAATAGTAGTATATAAATCTTTCTTTTTGTGTTACTATCAAGTAGTTAATTTTCATTCAATTCTTATTCTCGCCTTCTTTTTCTACTTTTTCTATATTATAGAAATCCTCTTTTTTTAACTTCGTTTTTTCTCCATGTTTTTTGCAATACAGCATTGCTAAGACATAGAAAACTAAACCAATGCTTTTGCTTGTTTTATTATTGCAAGGGATTATTACATTTATATTTTCAGTGTTATTGTTTGTATCGCATAATGAAACTACAGGAATATTCATCCTTATCGCATCTTGCAAGGCATTTTTATCAAGCCAAGGATCGACAATTATTACAAGTTTAGGCTCAAAAAAGTTTTCAAGAGTCGGATTCGTAATTATGCCGGCAGGATATGTTCTTATAAATACCCTGATTCCAGTTACCTTTCCGAAATTCTCCACAGCTCTCCAACCTGCTTCTCTTTTGCAAACAACGATTATATCTTCTGCGGAGAACTTAGATATAAATTCAGCAGCTTTCTTTATATAATCATCAATCTTATTTGTATCTATTACAGCCAATCCATCTGCTTTTCTCCTGAAGACAAATTGTTTCATCGATGGTGTTATAACGCTCGTCCCTATATGGACAGAGCATCCTATGTAATCTTCGAGAGGCACGAGAAGTTTTTGCTTCGGTTTTTCTTCAATTATCTCTTTTTTCGCCTCGAGGTTTAATTTTTCAAATTTCTCAATTTCTTCCTTATTTTCACCGCTCTCCTTTTTACTATCTTTCCTGCTATCGCTTTTATTTTCCTTAATTTCTTCCTTTATCTCTTCTTCCATCTCTTCTTCTTTTTCAGTATTCTCTTTTGTTTTTTCTTCTATCTTTTCTGTTTTTTTCTTTCTCGGCATTAAACTCTAAGAAAAAGGATATTTAAAAAGCTTATCATGGAAAAATCATGAAAAAAGTTTATCATGAAGATAATAAGAAAGCTTATAATAAAAAAATAAAAGAGAAAAGAACAAAAAATAAAGAAAAAGAGAGAAAGAATAAAAATAAAGAAAAAACGCCGACGCCAGGATTCGAACCTGGAAATCCCGAAGGAAACCTGCTTTCATGAAATAAAGGTAAAATAGTTCTTTACCTTCCTAGGTTTCTTTTTTAAAAGAAACTGTAGTCTCAAGGCAGGCGGAGTACCATTGTCCCACGTCGGCACAATAAAATAAAGAAAGACAAACTTTTAAATCTTTTTTATTGTAAGTTTCTCTTTCTAACTTCAGAAATGATGAACAGCATATATCTCTCAGCAACCTCGACAATTTGGCAATTATTATAATTTAGGACAAAACAATCTTCATAATGCTTGCCATTCCATTCTTGACTAATTGATGTTTCAGAATTTTTTTGGAACATAACAACAGTAGCATTAACAGCGTCTTCACATGTTTTTACCCGGTCAGGTTCGTTCCCCAGGCTTGAATTTTTCAATAATTCATAATCTGTTACAGCCCCGCTATTGTTTAAGCCAAGAGCACCCATAAACTCCCCAAGCTTCCATGCAGCGACAATAGAATCATTGCATTCAGAAATACCAGAATCTAAAGATACATACGTTCTTTTCATTATTTTTGAATTGTTAAAAGAAATAGGAATAGCCTCTAATAAACGAGGGTCATTTCTCAAAAGAAACTGATACTTTATAGGAATATTTGTTTCGGGGCGCACGAAAACTAGATCTGTTTTATACATTATTGTGTTCCAATTATAAACTTTGTCAAAAGTCATTCCTTCATACTTAAATCTTGTCTTAAATATTTTTTCTTTAATGAAATTATCAATGTCCTGCCTAAAAATAAGCAGAATTATTGTAACTGCAGTCACAATGAAAATAATCGCAAGTATTACCATGATTTTTTTTTCAAGGTCCTTCTCAGGGTTTTTTTCTTTCGCTTCCTTTTCTTTCGCCAGGTTCTCTTTTAAAGCTGTAACTGGTTTTTCTTCAATACCCTGAAAAATTTCCACCTTTTCTTTTGTTTCTTTGTTTTCTTCCATCTTTTTTATTCCAAAAATTTATTTTGCATTGCGCTTTTGTCAAGGATGTATTCCAGCATATATTTCACGATATTTCACAGCTAAAATCGTTCTAATTTCTAAATTATTAATCATTTTTATTAATTTTTATTAATTATTCCTGGCTTATTAATCTTATTTTATATTGCCTTGCATATCCATCTTATTCTTGATAATTATTCATTCTTCTATTGTAGATGATATCATCGCTTTTAATTACCTTTCTTTAATGTTATCTTTCTAGGGTTGCGTCTTAATACTGCATCTTTTTAATGCATTATTTACTTATCACTCCGAGCATTAAAAATATCGCTTTTTCAACTGCTTTTTCCAAAGTTTCTTGGTTGCCTTCAATTGTCAAGCATGCTGAGCTGTATTTAATTGATGTCGAGTTAGTAGAACTTGTTGTGTCCTGCACTATAATAAGCCCCTCGCTCGGCAGTATTGTTTCGCAGCTTTTTTCTGGCAAGTCCGAGCATTCCGAGCTCGTGTCTCCCGGAGCACAAGCATATTGCATCCTCAATGGCGATATATACTTGGAGAACATTGTCGCTGCTTGCCGTTCTTCTTGAGTCTTAGCAATTATAAAAACTGCCTTGCCGGAAAAATCCCGCCTTGAAATAAAGGGCATGTCAGATGTAACTTGCTCGACTTCCTGAGGCAGAAAATAGGTGCTTATTGTTTCTCCATTGACTTTCGTCCGCCACAAGTTGTCTTGTTTTATGAAAACATAATTGCCATATCTTTTTTCCTCTGTGGTATTATAATTTTCAATTACTATGAACGCAATACTGCTTAAAACCATGATTAATCCTATGGATATGCCAATGAACATTTTTCTCTTTTCTCTTTTTTCTTTAATCTCAGCAGTTTCAATTTTCCTGAGCATAAACAATCAAGAGAGATCTTACTTATAAATATTTTTATAGCCAAAAAGTGCTTAGAAAATAAAACCCATCTCAACCCATATCACTCATCTCGCCCACATCCTCATATCAATCATATATCTCATATCATTTACATCACTCATACTCATCACCCATATCCCTCACTCATATCATCAATATCATTCATATCCTCACATCACCTATATCACTCATATCCATCATGCACATTACCCGCCCGGCCAGAATTGATAGAATTAAAAATCCAATTATCTATCTTTTATTACTTCTTATTCTTATTATCTTTTTATCTTTTATTCCCGCAATTTCTTCTTTATGATTTATTTTCTTTCGCGCGGTTTATTTTCTTCCTCGCCTTCTTGCGATTTTGCAGAGCCTTCCGGCACGATATAAAAAACAAGAAGAAGAAAAAAGAAAGGAAAAGAAAAAAACAAAAAATTCCTTTTTTACTAGCTCCTTATGCAGTGTGCAACTTGACGCTGCTCTCCGTGACTGTTTCTAGCAATGCACTCTCGCCGCTTAGCGCAATTGTCTTCTTTGTCAAGACTTTTGCAGCAGCAATAGTGTCTTTTGCTTCCCATCCTGCAATCAACATTGCAACCTTGCCATCTGCGTAAGGCGAGTTAAATAGCTTGATTATAGCCATATCCTGCTTTACGCCTGTTGCAGCATCCCATGCAGGGTCAGCGCCTGTTGTTCCTTCAGGAACCCCGAGCAACTTTGCAGCAGCCGGATTAACAGCACTTCCACCAATAACTATCAAGTTTTTGTTTTGTACCGCAGATATGTCTTCGTACCACTTGGTTACATCACCAAGAGCACCGCCGACTATTCCGCCAGAACTTCCGCTTATTGCAGCAGCAACTTCTGAGATGTATACATTTGCATACATCTGGTCATTTGGATACTTAATAGTTACTTTATCGTTGTCTGTTGCATCATATTCTACGAATGTACCGAACAAGTCAACAGCCTGTTGTTTGTAAGTATCGCTTGTTAAAGAAACAAGTGATGCTTTTGTTCCAGTAGAATTCAAGAATACTGGTTTTCCAACAAACATCTCAACTGTGGTTGTTCCTGTGCTGTCAGTTGGTATGCAGATTGCATCTACACGATCTGTTCCTGCACTTGAATATTCTTCAAGCAACAAGATTGCTGGAGAGTCATAGAAGTCGCAATCGAATGCACTGTTAGTTGTTCTACTATCTCTGTCATAAATTCCTGTTACATTAAAGAAAGGACTGTTAGTTGTACCGTTTATTGTCCAGTTTATTGCATCGACCTTGAATGTTAATAGATTAGTAAGATCTCTGGTCGTGTTTAAAGCAGTTACATCTTCTGCCTTGGCATATTCACCTGGAAGGATTATATCTGTCCTATTAGTTAAAGCATGTTTTCCCCATAGGAAGGATAGCCATTCGCCATTCTTCAATTTGATTCTTGGGAAAACACTTACCGCATTTCCAGGGCCTGCATTTTTTGCACTTAGAGCATTCCAAGTTGAATAAGTCGCGCCCGAGCCCCATGTAACTTTTATTTCACCTGTAACGTTGTTCAAACTTACATAATAAGTCTGTCCATCAATGTTCAAGGTGTTGTTCCATGGAAGTGCTTTAGGCGTGTTTTGCCCGATATAGACCTTGAATGTTTCACCGCTCAAGTCATCAGTGAAATCAATTGTATCAGTTGAACTGATATCACCTGTTACTTTAGATGAATATTCAAGTATTCTACCGTAATCACCAGCATTTATTATGAAATGCTGTCCTTCGGAGATATTCTGGCCCTCTACAGTTATTATATCATAACCGCTCGAGTCGCCAAGTTCCGGGGTTACAGTAGATTCAGAAGTGTCTGTATCATGGGCAAAGTAAACCGTATGCTCTTTTCCAGTCATTGCATCTGTAAATGTCACTCTCGCATTCAGGTTATTATCTGTATCAACTACGATTTTATCTCTTGCAGCTGAATCCAAAGCCGGAATTACTTCCTTGAAAGAAACTTTTGTAGTTCCAAAGACTCTGTCTGTGTAGTCTTTTCCTACTTCGATTGAGTCAAGCTTTGAAGTTTCACCTGCCTGATAAATCTTGAATCCAGATATATGCCCTGCATTAGTTCCAGCCGTAACAACAGCATATGTGTTCTTGATGGTTGTATCATCAGAACCCTGTTTTACTGTTGCGCCGTTTGCAATCTTCAATCTCTTGCTGCCCAAGCTTAATTCAACTGAGCTTACCTGAGCTTCCTTTGACAAGTAAAAAACATTCTTGGCATAAACTTCCAAGTCTCCAAACTTGTAGATGTTTCCTTCAGTTATTTCTTTGGAAACGCCATTTACTGTTATCATTGCAACAGTTGTTGAAGAAACACCATCGCATGAAACAGCATAGTCCTTTCCGCCGATTGTAACTGTCTTGTTTTCACCTTCTTTTAAGGTTACTCCTGTTCCAACACCGTACAAGTAAAGGGTTGTGTTTGTTGAAGAAGCTCCGATTGTGAAATCTTGGCCCATTATCTTGATGTTATTGCCTTGGACATCGGGACTTGAAACATTTATATCCTTGGAAAATGCAACATCGTATCTGTAAATAGGGTCCAATGCAGTTGTTCCAACATCAATTAACAATGCTGGGTCAACTAAATCAGCTCCGCTATTACTGAATGAAATTGTTGAATTTCCAACAGCTATTGATTGTGTATAGCTGTATTCATTCCCGTTGTCATCAATAACTTTGCCATCAGCCAAGACATTAGGCAATTCGCTCTTAGTCAAAGTTGTTCTAGCAGAATCTAAATTGCTGTTATAGTACAACTTTGTGTTTGAAGTAGCGAGGTTTACACCTTCACCACTTGAAACTCCTCCAGAGCCACCGCCTACGCCTGCTAAATTAGCTTGCAAGTTTGTGGCAATATCTACAGCAGCCAAGACATCAGCAGTTGCTAAGCTTTGTGAACCCAAGACTATGCCAACATCCGCAACTCCGCCAGAGACGAAAGGTGCTGGATAATTAGCCAAGTCATTGGCAGCAGCAACACCTGCAGTCATTCCTAGAAACAATGCACTTGCTGCTATTGGAGCAAGCTTTCTAATAAAATTCATTTAAACCTCCTTTCATATTCTTTTTTATATTTACCATCTTTTTAGATAGTATATTTAGATAGTAAAAACTGTGATCACATAGATCTCACTGGCCAGTTTTTACGTAAGTTATTGCTAACTTACAAAGATTTATGGTTCAGAACCTTTTTAAAGCTTTCTACAATTCTGATTTTCTTACTTCTAGATACTATGTTTATTTATAAATCTTATGTTATCATTAAAAAGTTACTTTCAATATAAAAATAATTAAAACCGAAAAATTTATATAGAATATATGGTATTCTAATACATATATGTTTTAAATTACCATATAATAAATATTCTTTCCGACGATAAAATGGCAAAAAAGGAGCAGAAAAATCCAAAAACCAAACAAATTATAGTAAAGCTCGAACATGCAAGAGATGTTTTTAGCACTCTATGGCCCTTCGGGCAACATGAAGAAACACTAGAATTTCAAGGTATACAAGATATTCGGCATTTGCTAAGCAATGCAAAAGCGAAAGTCCTGGTTACGATTAAAACAAAACAACCTCGCTCTATTTATGCTCTAGCGAAGATTCTCAGAAGGGACTTTAAATCAGTCAGACAGGATGTAAAACTCCTAGAAAAGTTCGGTTTAGTCCGATTAGAGAGGCAGGGAAAAACAAGAAAGATGTTGAAGCCCTCTCTCGCGCTAGATGAACTCAACATAATCTTAAAAATATGATCTAGTGCCTTGAATATGCTTTAACAGCCTTAAAAATACTATTTAATTCATGCCAGGCATTTCTCAAAACCGCGATTTCATTTTGTCATCTCGATTTTTAGATCTTGATTTTTTAGTCGCTTTTATCCCCCAACATGTTTTTTGCTGTCTTTGCGTCTTTGCCTGTACCGCTTGATTCTATCTATCTTTATCTGTCTTGCTTGATTTTGCCCAGCTTTGTTTGACTCTCTACCAAACTTTCTCTGTTTGTCTGGCTCTGCCTAAGGCTCGGCTCGCCTGCTCTGCTTTGTCTGGCTCTGCTTACTCGTGATAGCTCATCTGCTATAGTAAAACTTCAAGTTAAAGAATAAATCGCTGCCACCAGCAGCCATAGGATAAACATTCGAAAAGTAATTCCCAGTGAGATTGCCTTTTTCAATGTAAATTAGAGTCTCTGAATTACTTATATTTAATTGATAACCCTGGATAAAAGCATCTGCTATTTCCTTGCCTTGCGTTTTTTCAAGAATGTCTGAAAACAGCTCTTCAAGATATTCACAAACTTTTACATTGTTGCATTCTTTATCTGGTCTTTTATAGCAATCTCTTATTAAATCCGAAACCTGCGAATCACAGCTTGAAAATGCCAGCATTGCTTGCATAATATCTAGCATCTGGGCATCTTGATGTTGTATGCTTGTTGATTTTTGTCTTAATGAAAAACCCAGAAAAACAACACCAATTATTATCACAAAGAGCACTATAATTACAAATCCAACCATCTCTTCTTGCGCTCTTTTGTCTTTATTCATCATCTTGTTCATTTTATACTTTACTCATTTTAATAATCTTATTCATTTTATTATTATCAACTTGCCTTTTATCTTGCTCATTTTACACTCTCACTCGAAACTGATATTTTTCCTATTGAGCAATTTAACAAATACTGTTGTTGCTCGCATAATGGAATATAAGTGCTATAAGTTACGTCAGATTTAGCGCTTGCATCCTTGAAAAGCTCGTACTCTTTTCCTACGGGATAGAATTGCTCAATCTTAACTCTAGTGATAAATGAATTTCTCCAGATGTCATAGTAATTGCTTTTTACTTTCATAAACCCTTCGAGTTTGTCCTTATCAATACAATTGCTTTCAGCACCCTTCGAGCATCTTAGCTCTGGCAGTCCTGCTATCATGTGCAACATATCAATTGCTTTCTCTGTTCTAATTTCTTGCGCACTTCTTTGTATCGAGCTTAGTTGAAATTTTGAAAAAAAGATAAGAACAAACCCAAATAAGACTATAACTGCTAATAGTACGAAAGCCATCTCCTGAATTTTAAACTGTCCTTTTTTCATTTTTACCTTTCCTTTTTACTCCTCATTTTTTCTTTTTATTTTCGCATTTCCTTTTTGTATTTCTCTATAAATTCTTCAATTTCTTTTTCATGAATTAAAGTTTCTGTTTCTAGAGAGACATATGGCAGACTAGACATATATTTTGTATCTTTCTTTTCAAGCCCTATTATTTTCAGCATTATTCCATTTTTCAATAGCTTCGCACCCAAGGCTATAACTTTTTCATCCTTTTCTTTTCCTATTTCGACATATAACACCGCTTCTAAAGTTTTATCTAACATTTTAATATAAAGAGCAATCTGAATAATCGTTCATTTGTTCAATTCGTAGAGCTTTCTCATATAATACTTTAATAGAGTTTACGCTTGCTGTATTGATATTGCTCGAGACACTTCTCGCCGCATTTTTCAATTCATTTAAGGCGGCAGCATAATTATTATCGCAGCCCTTCTGCGCCATCGAGTTAGATTTATCACTATAAATCTTGCTCAGGATTTCTAATCTATTCATTAACCTTTTTACATTGCATCTATAAACTTTCTGGCTCGAGAAAATTGCACTATACAACAATGCTCTGCCAGCGAAAAACATATTGTCCGAACCATGAATAACCTGTCCATAGTCATAATTGCCATTACTTTTGTCATAAACTTTAATATCACATCCGCTTGAATCGAAACATATTTTTATTGAATTGACAGGGCACATGCTCTCTGTTCTAAAAAATTCAAAGCTCAGATTCAAGTCATGGAGCTCGTCTTGGATATCTGTAGGAGCATTTACAAAACAGTATTTTTCATCACCCTCCGGAATCAATATGATTGCATCAGCGATTCTGAATGGAATTTCTACGGGCATGCTTAGAACATCGAATTTGCTTGTTTCAATGTCTCTTGCAAAGATATATTTATCATATATTTCATAATCTATGCTCTGTTGCTTAGCATTTATTGTCATGATATCATAACCAAGATTTTCACTATTGCAGTCAAAACTCAAATTCGTTTTACTGCTAAAAATTATCTCATTTGTTGATGCTTCTGCTATTGCTCCGAGATACGAAAATGGCCCGAGCAATAAGTCAAAGCCGCGTGTCTGTTCAATGGTTGTTTTAGTTTCCTGCAAGAAAATTTCTTTACCAAGAAAAAAGAAAGTCAGGAACAAGATAACTGCTCCTACAATAATTGCGAATATCCATGAAAACTCAAACTGCCCTCTCTTTCCTTCCATTTTTATTTCTCGATTTTTATCTTTCAATATAAACAAGCGATTTGCCAGATTCTTTGACGAGAGTAAAAGCCACCTTTCCATTGCATTCAAAACATAATGGGTTCTCAGAAGCTCTAATCTGTATACAAGATTTTTCACCGCATTTTATATTCCAACTAGTAGAACTTTTAAAATCCTCTGCAGAGCCTAAAGGATAATAAAAGAAATTATTTTTCTCGCCCGCATCCCAATCTTTTAATTCATCAAATTTTCCAGAATCTGCTCCTTTCTTAGCCATCGTAAAATTCACAAAACATATGCTCATTCCTTCTTTGCATGAAAATTCTACTCTCTCACTCGATTCATCTCCCTGGCTGTAAATTTGCATGACTTTATTTGTTATTTCTGCCGGAAGCGAATTAAGTACAACCTGATCTTTTGTATTTAAAAACATGCGAATGACATAAAATCCAACGAAAATCACAATAGCAACCAAGATTATAGAGAAAATTAATGTAAACGGCATTGACATTGTTTGCGCTTTCTGATTCATGCCTCTTTTTTTCATACTTTATTTAATAAATTTTATTTTAAATAAGTTTCTCTTTCTTTCGCTTTTCTTATTGTCTTTATATTGCAATAGTCCTGCTATTATTACTATAATAATTTCTACTATAATAATTAACAATAATTCTTAAAAATTACCGATTCTACTTTTATATATTAAATGATAGAGACAACGGGAAGATAAATGAAAGGATATATTGCTTTGGCTGTGGCACTTGAAAAATATATTTCTGAATATAAACCACGTAAATTGGAAAAACGCATTGAAGAGATTTGCCATGTTCCTTTCTTGGGCTCTTCAAAAGCAAAAAATCTTGTAAATGCTTTCAAGAAAAATTCAGATATTCATGATATTATATTCTTGATATCCACAGATCCTGGAATGGAAAATTTCAATAAAGATTATTTTATAGAAGCGATAATATCTTTTTTTAGAAATAAGGAATATAAAAAATATTTAGATGAGGATTCAGATAAATAAATATAGATAAAAGATAGAGTAAAAGATAAAGTATAAAAAGGAATTTTTATTCTATAAAACATGGTAAAAAGGGGTAAAGAGAAGAATAAAAGCAATTCTGACACAAAAGGCTTGCTCTTGGAGAATTTCGTTTTACTTCAAAAAACACTTGTTGAAACCGTGAGTGCATTAAAAGAGGTTGATAAGAAAATAACCTCTTTGCTTGAATTGTTTGAAGATGCAAGCAGAAGCTTCAAAGAAAAAGAAAAAGCCGGTGGCTCTCAGACATTCATTGCCTCAAAACTTGCATCTATAGAAGAACAGAACAAGGTTATTGCAAAAACTTTATTGCTCCTCGAAAAACAAATGCGCGAAAAAGAAAAATATGGCATATCAAGAGGCATAAAGCCATTAGCTATAGAAGAAGCGGAGTCAATAAAAGCAAGTATAACTAAACCGCAGGTAAAGAAGAAAAAAACTGAAAAAAAAGCAAAAGAAGCAGCAGAGACAGAGGAAGCAGAGACAGAAGAATCAGAGGAAGGCGAACCTTTATTCAAGGAAGATTTCGGAAGTGAGGAATCAGAAGAGGCAACTGAAGAAACCGAAGAATCTGGAGAATCTGAAGAATCAGGAGAAGAGTTCAGACCAAAGCCATTGCCAGAATTCAGCTTTTAATTAAATTTATTCATTCTAAAAATGGAAAGGGAATTTGCAGAAGAATTTTTGTATCATGCAGCAAAGATAAGGAGAGAAAAACAGAAATCTAGAGAAAATCTCAAAAAACAAAAAAAATTGAGAAAAAAAATTGCAGCAGTTGAGATTGGAGAAAAAGGATTAGAGCCGAGCATGGAAAAGACAGGCATTAAGAAACCATCTACTGCCCCCTTACCTTCAGAATTAAGACATGTTCCAGAACCTCCAACAAAACTATTGCTCGGAGCACCGAAAGTGCCATATTACAAGAAAACTGCTCTTGCAACACCATTGCCCCCTGGGCGGATCCAGGCAATCGAATCTCATATAGCAGAGCAGATTATGCCCAAGGACGTGAAAATTGAACCAATAATAGATCTGGGAAAATTAAATGATTTGTTAGTTGACCCAACTGTCAAAACCATTCAGTGTGATGGAAGTTATCTGCCCATAAAAATTGTAAGAAATAATGAAGTGATAAATACCAATATCGAGCTCAATGAAAGAGAAATAAATGATATAATTAATAAGTTTGCAGAAAAATCTGAAGCAGAGATTACTACCCCTGTTTTTAAAACAACTCTGAAAGGGATTATCTTTTCAGCAATTATATCAGAGTTTGCAAGCCCTAAGTTCATAATAACAAAAAAATAATAAAAACAAGAAAGGAAAAAAAGAAAAGAGAGGAAGGAAGAAAGATAAACGAAGGCAAAAACAAGAGAAAAAAGAAAAAGAAAGGGAAAAAAATAAAAGAAGGAAAAAAGAGAAAAGCAGGGAGATAAAAAAGGGAAGAACAGAGAGGAGACAAAGAGAGGAAAAAAATAAAAGAAAGAGAAAAATAAAAGAAAGAAAAAAATAAAAGAAAGGAAAAAAAGAAAAAAGAGAAAAATAAAAGATAAAGGGAAAAGGATAAAAAATGGCGAGAAAAATTATGAGAAAAACAAGGCTTTTAAAAACAGGAGAAAAGAGAAAATGTTGCTGCTCTAATCCTGTAACAGCAATAGCTAACTTACTCGGCGCTGTTTCAGGAATATACGGCTTGTGGATGCATGATTGGATTTTTATAATAGCAGCCATTCTTTTCTTTATCCTTGGCCATGCTTATATCTGGGCAGCCAAAAAAGAAGCAAAGAGATACTAAAATTGAAATATTAAAATAGAGAAATGTTCTGTTTTAATTTATTTTTTTAACTATATTAATTTTTTTTAGATTTTCGAATTTTTAAATCTCTTTTTTTGAACCTTTCTTTTTTGTTACGCTCAAATAAACAATAAAGTTTATAAAAACTATGATTATGAATTAAGCATGAAACCTAAAGACAAGAGCGAGAACCTTGATTCTATTATCTGGACAGAAAAATATCGCCCCAAGGATTTTGAAGATGTTGTGGGCCAAGAAGAGATAGTCAAAAGAGCAAAGGCATTTGTAGAGGCTAAAAATATGCCTCATTTGTTATTCGCAGGCCCTGCTGGTTGCGGAAAAACTACACTGGCTTTAATAATAGCAAAAAAACTTTTTGGTAGTAATTGGCATGAAAACTTTCTCGAGCTTAATGCCTCAGATGAAAGAGGAATTAATGTTATAAGGGAAAAAGTGAAAGATTTTGCGAGAGTCAAATCTTTTGGTGCGCCATTCAAAATAATCTTTCTTGATGAGAGCGATGCCCTAACAACAGAAGCACAACAAGCTCTAAGAAGGACGATGGAGATATTTACTTCTTCATGCAGATTCATTTTGTCATGCAATACTTCAAGCAAGATAATTGAACCAATACAATCGAGATGTTCTGTTTTCAGGTTTAAAATGCTCGAGGAAAAGGATATTGCAAAGAAAATAAAGCAAATAGCAGATAATGAGAATCTAAGAATTGACGAAAAAGCAGTTAAGGGTTTAATCGCACTAAGTCATGGGGATTTAAGGAGAGTAATAAATCTGCTGCAGGCAAGTGCTACAATATCAAAAGATATAGACGAGAAAACAATTTATGAGACAATAAATGAAGTGAGCCCTCTTGAAATTCAGGAAATATTGAAGACTGCTATCAGGGGTGATTTTATCACCGCGAGAGATAAAATGCAAGATTTGATATTGCGGAGAGCGTTGAATGGCATCGATGTGATAAAAACGATACAGAAGGAAATTTGGAATCTAAAAATCAGTGAGCAGGCAAAAATAAAACTGGTTGAAAAATGCGGGGAAATTGAATTTAGATTGGTTGAAGGATCTGATGAATTCATTCAGCTTGAAGCTCTATTAGCAAATTTTCTAAACATTAAATAATAAAATATTAAAAAATTGCCAGTAAAAAATGTCCGAAATAGATGAATATACAATCTTCATTGGAAATTGCATAATCAAATATCCTGAATATGTTTTTAAGATTCATCAATTTTTAGAAGAAAAAAATTTCATGCAAGAAAATCCAGAATCAAACACGTATGTAAACAAAATTCTTGGGAAAGTCGAGCTCTTGACAAAGGATGAAAGGAGTTCGGGCTTGACAAAAATAATACTTTATCCTCAGAATAAAGGAGTTTTGCCGGCGATGATTAGAGATTTAAGAGAAATAGGAATTGATATTATAGAAGTTAGAAATCATATAAACAGAAAAGTAGAGGTGTAAAGATGCTCTGGACAGAAAAATATAAACCCTCTTTTGATGAAATCTGCGGGCAAGAAGAAGCGAAGCTAAAATTAGAAGATTTTATAATTAATTTTAATAAACAAGCTAAGAATGCAGTTATGCTTTATGGCCCGAGTGGCACCGGCAAAAATCTGATGGTTTATTCTCTTGCTTCTAAATTAAATTATGAACTTATTGAGTTAAACGCTTCTGATTTCCGAGATAGAGAACAATTGCAAAAAATAATATTCTCATCTTTAAGGCAGAAGAGTCTATTTTCTAAAGGAAAAATAATCCTTATAGATGAGCTAGAAGGATTAAACTCTGAAGATAAAGGGGCAATTCCGGAAATTATAAAACTTCTTGAAAATAAGACTTACCCGATAGTTTTTATAACAAATGATGCCTGGCAAGAAAAAATAAGAAAAATAAGGGTTAAATCTTCTTTAGTTAAATTCAAGCCGCTGGAGAAAGAGCATATAATCTACATTTTAAATAGAATATTGCAGAAGGAGAAATTAAAAATTCCAGAGAAAATTCTTGAGATTATCGCCAGTAGAAGTCAAGGCGATGCTAGAGCCGCTATAAATGACCTCCAGACAGTTGCTATATGCAGGGATGCGCAAAAAGAATATTTAGAATGTCCCGGTTTCAGAGAAAAAGAAGATACTATATTCCAAGCCCTTAACTTAATCTTTAAATCAACTTCTGCATTAAACGCTTTCGATAATGTTAATATGGACATTAATGAGCTAATGTTGTGGCTTGATGAAAATATTCCAATAGAATATTCCGGTAGTGATATAACAAAAGCATACGAAGCATTAAGTATGGCAGATGTTTTTCGCGGCAGAATAATGCGAAGACAGCACTGGCGTTTTTTAGTTTATGTTAATAATTTTATAACTCAAGGTATCGCCTTAGCAAAAACAGAGACAAAAAAAGATTTTACTTCATACAAACCCCCAACAAGGATTCTTAAATTGTGGATTGCCAAGCAAAAACTTGCTAAGAAAAGGAGCATTTCAGAAAAACTTGCGAGTAAGATTCATTGCTCTAAAAGACAAGCGCAGCAAGATTTCTTTTTAATCGAGAAAACCATAAGAAAAAATATACCAAAGGATATTAAACTTGATGAAGAAGAGCTCGCATTTTTAAGAAATGCAGCATGATAAAGAATAACAAAGAACAATAAAGGATAACAAAAGATAATAAAAGATAAAAAACCTGCTAAATTTAGCGATTTCTACACGCTCCTTTGTAACAATTAGTATAAACTTGATTTGTTGAGGAATAGCCATAATCAGCACAATCCACTTTCTTTTCTACACATTTGTTCTGCTCGCAAGAATATTCATATAAAAACAATTTTGTTCCTTCTCTTAAGCATCTGTCGACTAAATTTCCCCTTCCATCATTGCATATTCCTTGTTTTGCTACATTAAAACCATTATCAGAGTCAGTACAACCCTTCATATTTATTGTTCCGACATCTCTTCGAATTATATTCCCGCTCATTGCAGCTCCGAATAAAATTCCGAGAAGAACTCCTGTTATTGCCAAAACAACAGCCCATACCCAGAATTTTTTCGAACTTATTTCGTTACTTTTTATTCTCTTTTTTCTATTCATAAATATAAGAGTTAATCTATATTTTTATATTTTTCCTAAATATATCTCCATGTTGCTTTGTGTTCCAATAATCCTTGAAATGATATGAATTTATTATTTCTATTAATTCCTTAACTTTGTCATGCATTTCACCAGATTTCCATTCATATCCCGCTTCCCTGTACTTATGTCTTGCCTCTTTGTAAAATCTGAGGGCATTAAAAGCATCTCCCTTCTCTTCAGCTTTTTTAGCATTCTCGTATGCATTGTGGGCTTCTTCTAGAACTCTATATGAATCTTTTAATTTCATTTTAGATTATTTTAAATAATCTGATAATTCCTGCAATATAAAAAATAATCGATAATCGAGCTAAAAATAATCAAGCTAAAAGTACAAATTTAACAAAAAGAATAATCAAAGCTATTAACACTGCCCCGCCGACTATTAATGGCCATATTGGAGCAGGTTTTGTTTCAGGAATCTCGTTTGGTTTTACTTCAATTACTTCTGGTTTTTGCTCAACAGGTGCAGGTTTCGGTTTGTCTATTTCTTTTATTTTCCACCCGCATTTACTGCAGACTTGCCTTATTTTGTCTCCGACCTGAATAACTTTCGTTTCAAGGGGTTTCCCGCACCAAGGGCATGCTTTAGGCATTTTATTTTTTCACTCCATATTCTTTTATTAATTATTCTAAAATAACCTTAATATATATAAACTTTTCTAAACTAAAAAAGTCATTTTGCAGTATTATAGCACCAAAATTAGGAAAAACTTTATTAATTCTGGAGACTTAAAATAAAAAATGGAAAGATATAATTTTATGTTTCCTAAAAAAGGGGACAGAGAAATTTTTAATAGAAAAACCATCGCCGGATTTATTTATGAACCGAAATTTGATGGTACAAGAGTAATGATATATAAAGATGAAGATAATCTTGAGATACTGAACAGCAAAGGCGAGGACATAATTCGAAAATATCCAGAGTTTCTTGATATAGCGAATGATATAAAAGCAAAAAAGTGCATTCTTGATGGGATAATAGTAATTTTTGATAAGGATGGCAAGCAATCTAATGCTCTATTGCAGAAAAGGGAGATTGCTGAAACAAGAAAACTAATAGATTATTACAGAAAGAGATATCCTGCTACTCTGTTCGTTTTTGATATCCTATTCAAGGACGGCTATAGTTTCGCTTCTTTTCCTCTGGAAAAAAGAAAAGAAGAGCTGAGAAAAGTAATTGCAGAAAGCTTATTTTTAACTAATTGCCCTTTCAGTTCTAATGGGCATAATGTATTTAATGAAGCTGAGAAATCTGGTGTCAATGGAGTTATAGCCAAAGATTTTGGTTCCCCATATGAACAAAGAAGATCCTGGGCATGGTTGAAAATCCTGAAAGAAAATACGAATAATGCTATAGTGATTGGTTATACAAAAGATAAGGATAACAAGAAAAAATATTTTGAAGCACTTATCCTCGCTAATTATATAAACGGGAAACTATTTTACACTGGTAGAATAAGCGAGGGCTTCCCAAAAGATTCGACAAAAGAAATTATGAAAGTTATTAGATCTCTCAAGATAGCAAGATGCATTGAACTTGAGAATCTTGGCAATACAGATACAAATCAGAACAATATTGTCTGGCTTAAACCTGAAGCCATAGTTAAGATAAAATTCAAAGAGATAAAAGATAAAGAATATATAGAACCATCATTTATAAGATTAAGATTTGATAAAAAACCAGAAGAGTGCATTATTGAAGAGCTATAATGGCGGGGAAATAAAAATAATGGAGAAATAAAAATGGAAAATCAAAAAAAATTAGAAGATAAAAAAGTATGGAATCCTAAACAAGAAGATAAAGATAAAAAGCCCCGCAAGAAAAAAGCAGTTTATGGATTAAGTTGCGGGGTAGTTATATTTAATTTTAATAAAAAGAATCCAGAATATCTTCTTGTTAAATACCCTAGCTATTGGGGTTTCGTTCGAGGGCATGTTGAACCCGGGGAGACAGAAGAATTGACTGCGTTTCGTGAGGCTTCTGAAGAAGCTGGAATAACTGACTTGATGTTTGTTCCGGGCTTCCGAGAAGTTACAAATTATTTTTTCAAGAGAGATAATGAGATAATAAGAAAAGATGATGTCTATCTTCTAGCAAAAACGATGACATGGAATGTTAAGCCAAGCCATGAACATGAAGATATAAGATGGTTTACTTATGAAAAAGCAATGAAAGTGATAAAATTAAAAGCGATTCGTTATATCCTAACTAAGGCAGATAATTTTATCAAAGCGCATGTTAAAATATGGTAAAAAATATTATATCCAAAAATAAATATTTTTAATATTGCTTTCTTCTTATAATCATTCATTTGCAACAATCTTTATATATTTTTTATGTTAAAAAAATTCTGAGGCTAGCCAGAAAAAGAGAGTTTAACTCTTGGGAAAGGGGGTAAAAAGAGGTGTTCTTATTATTTTTATATTGTTTCTTTAATGCCCCCTACTTAGCCGATATTCTTTACTTAGTCATTATTCTTATTATATCGTTATTTTTCAGGTTGTAATCTTTTGAAACTCTTTTTTTAGTCCTAGCATCAATAGCCGCAACAAACTTGTTTCCAATATCAGTATGAATTGCGAAAGCTAAGTCTAAAGCAGTAGCGCCCTGTGGCAAAAGTATTGCGTCAGGCAACACATTTCCTTTGCTATCGGTGAAATGATTCTCATTCTCAACAGGATAGACTGCTATATAATTAAGCAAAGAGAAAACTGCTTCATTTAAGCATTGCTGAACACCGGTTGAGCTATAAACACTAAGGATTTTTTCACGAATAAATTGCAAAGCTTTCTTTTGTTGTTCTGTAAGCTGGCTTTCATCCTCTTTAAAATCATTCTCGCCCGCAATATATTCTATTTTTTCATCTTTAGCAGCTTCTCTCAGGGCAAGTTCGCTTTCTGCAGAACATGGTATAATCAATAGATATGGGAATTTTTCTTTTAGTTTCTGAATGTTTTTTTTAGCATCCGGCATATCACACTTATTTGCAGCAATTATCATTGGTTTGCTTATCCTCCTTAATTCTTGGACAAATTGAAATATCTGTTCGTCACTCCATTTTGCAAAATTTTCATCGAGATTAATCTTGTTTATTGTTCGCTTAATCATTTCTTCATTGATTTTTAATCCAGAAAACTGTATAGCAAGTTCTTCAGTCGGTTTTTTCCCTTCTATTTGCAATTTTCTGGAGAGCATTTTCCATTTTTCGGAAATTATGCCATAAAACCACTTGTCAATTTCCTCTTCCAGAAATAAAATATCTTTACAGGGATCATAGCCAGTTGTTTGTTTGCCTTCTTCATTTGTTGTTCCAGATGCATCTACAATGTGTATTAAGGCATCTGCTTGCCTTAAATCATCGAGAAACTTATTGCCCAGGCCTTTACCTAGATGTGCTCCAGGAACCAAACCTGCAACATCAAGAAGCTTTATAGGAATAAAACGCCAGCCATCAATACAAAATCCGTGATTGGGTTTGCATTTAGTTTTTAATTCAACTTCTGGGCATTTTACTTTAACAAAACCTATACCCTCATTTGCCTTTATCGTAGTGAAAGGGTAATTAGCTATTGCTACTTCGGCGAGGGTAGCTGCTTTAAAAAAAGTGCTCTTGCCAACATTCGGCTTACCAACTATGCCAATCAACATCAAAATCTAAAGAAGAATGATATTTTAAAACTTATGTCTCTATCATTTAATTTTTTTTAATTTGCTCAAATCTCTGTGATATCTATTTATTATCTCTTCGGAAACCTCTAAATTTGTGTACATTAGAGATTTATTCATGCCTCTTTTTTCGAATAATTTTAATAAGTTTTCTTCATCCCCTTCTATGATATAACATAAATTACCTTTTCTATCATGAGATTCATACACAACAAAGGGCATTCCATTGATATATTCTTTCTGCTCTTCATAAATTGCCCTGCCAAGCAACAATTTTCTTAGCATAATAAAAAAAGAAGGTTTCTATATAAAAACTTTTATAAATTATATTATATATTTCATTTAGTGGGCCTGTAGCTCAGCCTGGTTTAGAGCAACGGTCTTATACGGCCGCAATCCGCTCTTGGATTGTTAAGTCTCTATTCCTAGAGAATATGCTAAGAAAGCCGTAGGTCCTGGGTTCAAATCCCAGCAGGCCCACTTTCTAATTATAAAATTAGTCGAAATTAATCACAAAACTTATAAACTCTTATTTATGATAAATTATTGCATTCACACCTCCGTAAAATGACAAGCAATAAAGAATGGAAAATTCTATTGTTAGATAGCGATGAATTCTCTTCAGAAATTAAAAAATTTATCCAGGGATACTATCCTTTCTATTCTGCGAAGATAAAAAATACATCATATAAAAAGAAAATTTTGAGAAGAATTAGGAATATTGCAAAGAAAAATAAAATCTCCAATGATGATAGAATCCTAACTCTAATGAGCGATGGGCATTTTCATCATTTCACTTATGGATTATGCCGTGTTTTTGCTGATACTAAAAGCAAAGAATATTGTTATATGCATTTTGATGCCCACACAGATGATGCTAGCAAAGGAGGTTATCTGATAGACTGCGCTACTTTCGTCAATCATATTCTATTAGACACGAATGCGAAATTCGCTTATTTCATTGGTTATCCAAGAAAAGTTTTTTATCGAGAGAAAAATACAGATGATTTAAGAGATGTCATTATATATAAAGATTTAATCTCAATTAACAAAATCCCTCCAGAAAAATTATTATCTCATTTGAATCATATGCCTAATGAGGTATACATAAGCCTCGATTTAGATTTCTTACAAGATAAATATATAACAACCGGATTTAGCAATAAAGATATCTCTATTTTCAAATTATTAAAATATCTAGAAATAATAAAGAAAGAGAAAGATATCATCGGGGCAGATATTTTGGGTTATGCTAATAAAACTTTCAGTGATGAATATACTGTTTCAGAACAAGAAATTAAGATCTATGAAGAAGATAAGGAAAAAAGTTTGAAAACCTATAAAACACTGATAGACTGCTTATTGGAAAAATAAAATGACAGAAGATAAAAAATTAATAGATGATGCAAGATATTTTTTCAATTGTCTTGATAAGCTATCTAAAAAAAGAGAACTAACTCTCACAGAAAAAATCTTCGAAGCCCTTAATGAGCTTAATACAATTTTGCCTGTTGATGCATCACAGATTTTGCTCTTAAATGAAGATAATCGGCTGGTTTCAATAGTGGCTCAGAATCTAGATAAAGATGTTCGTGATTTAGTTTATAATATTGGAGAAGGTTCTATTGGAACTGCCTATGAAAAGCAAACTATATGCGTAACAGGAGACTTACAAAAAGATAAATGGAATATTCCCTTGAAATCAGCCTATGAAGATACTGGAACTTACCGAGAAATAAACTCTGTAATTTCTGCAGGTTTTGATTCAGGAGTTCTGGAACTTCTCGCAAAAAGAAAGAACTGGTTCGGGAAAAAAGATATAAAAAAGATAGAATTAATCTTACCGCCTCTGTCATTATTTATAAAAAATTGTCTTAAAGAGAGGAATCATGCTCTGGATATAGTCTATGGAGAATACTTAGATCACGAAGCAATGTATCCAGAATATAAAGGACATTCTCAGAGGGTTGCCGAACTTGCGGTTAAAACTTTCCTCGCACTAAGAAAATATGAATGTACGGATATTATCGAAATTTTTGATAATGAAGGTTTAGATAGATATGAAAAAAGACTTGAGAAGGCGGGACTATTTCACGATATAGGAAAAATGGAATATAGCCCGGAAGAACTTAGAAGGACAGATGTTTTCAATGAAGGAACAATAAACATTTTCAGAGACCACCCTATTCATGGATATAACCGAGAAAGAAAACACGGAGTTACTGATTCTGTTATCTTAAATGGTACACTGCATCATCATCAGAATTACGATGGAACAGGATACCCGCTAATTGAGCAAGAATTAGGTTTTTATCCTTTAAAAGAAAGGAAAATCCCGTTTGAGGCAAGAATTCTACGTCCTGTTGATGTTTATGATGCTCTAACTTCAGACAGGCCTTATAGAAGAGCTTATCCAAAAGAGAAGGCTATAGAGATTTTAAGCAATGAGAGAAAAAAATTTGATAATTTTATTCTAAAGATTTTTGTTAAGGATGTTCTAAATTTTGAAATAAATTTAGAGTAATGCAATAAATCTAAAAGTAAAAAGGCGGGGGCAATACACAAGCGATACTATAGCAACCTTTTTATATCATTTTTCTTTTTCTTAATTGAACTTTAGTTAAGCTCCCTTAGTCTAGAGGCCAAGGATACAGCCCTTTCGAGGCTGTGACCCGGGTTCGAATCCCGGAGGGAGCATAACTTTTATTATATATCTCTGATTGCAAGAATTCTTTTAAAGTTTAGGCGATTGTTCTTTGCATGGCGCTAACGAACAACATAGCAGTAATTTTTGATTTTGATTATACCCTAACAAAAACAGTTTCAGAGCAGCCCATATTTGATTTTTATAATTACGACGGAGAAAAATTCTGGGATGCTGTCCAAAAAGAATATGAAAAACGTATAAAGGAGCTAAAGAAAAGGCCGAGAACAGGAATATTCGGTCCAGAGAGTACTTTATGTTATGAAACAACTTATTCTGATGTGCTGGTTGATTATGTTCAAAATGGGATTTTCCCGGGGCTGACGCTTGATAGGCTAAAAGAACTTGGGAAATTAATAGAATTCTATGAAGGAGTTCCAGAATTTATGCCAGAACTTCAAGAATTTATGAAAAATAAAGAAGAGTGGAGAAAACATAATATCAATTTGGAGTTCTATGTCATTAGCTGCGCTATCCGGGAAATGATCGAAGGCAGCAAAATTGCCAAGTATTTAACCGGGCTTTTCGCAACAGAGTTTGGAGAGAATGAAAAGGGCATAAGTAAAGTTTATCATGCAATAAGTTATAATGAAAAAATGAAATTTATTTATAAGAGCAACAAAGGGCCCGATTATGATGAAAATGATTTTGTTCCCTATGAATTGAGGAGAATAGAAAAGGGGAATTTTATGTATATTGGGGATGGACAGAGCGATGTTCCATGCTTCAAGGCTATAACAAAAGATATGTTCGGAGTTGCTCTCGGTGTTTACAGTCCTGATAAACAAAAGGCATTTACTGAGACTTACAATCTGGTTAAGCAAGGGAGAGTAGTTGCCACTTGCCCAGCAGATTACAGAAAAGGAACCCATTTGAGGCGCTATCTAGAGCAAGAAATTTCTGAAATAGCAGATAGAATAGTTAGAAATATTGAAGAGAAAATCTCAAGCAGGGTTATAGCAAAGCCCAACTTAAAGAATTAAATTTTAAAGAAATTTTAAAGAATTAAATTTAAAAGTATAACCTTCTTATTTTTTTAATGATATTTGATTATCAAAAAGTAGGGTTAAAAAGCGGTATCGAGATTCATCAACAACTCGATACTAACAAACTTTTTTGTGAATGCCCAAGCATTTTGCGCCAGGACGCGCCAGACATAATAGTGAAAAGGCATCTATATGCTCCGGCAGGAGAGACAGGCAAGATTGATATTGCAGCAGCTTACGAGCAGAGCAAGAAAAAAACCTACATTTATGAGGCCTATAGCAATACAACTTGTCTTGTTGAACTTGATGAAGAACCTCCGCATCAGATTAACCAAGAAGCTTTGAAAATTGCATTACAGATTTCATTATTGCTTAATGCCAAGCCTCTTGCAGTAACACAAGTTATGCGCAAGACAGTCGTAGATGGAAGCAATACTTCTGGCTTTCAGAGGACTTTACTTTTAGCAACAGATGGTTTTGTTGAAGTTAATGACAAGAAAATTGGCATACAAAGCATATGTTTAGAAGAAGATGCAGCACGCATAATCAAACAAACTGAAAACGAAACTATTTTTAGACTCGATCGTCTTGGCATTCCTCTTGTTGAAATTGCCACATCACCAGACATTGCCTCACCAGAAGAAGCTAAGGCAGTTGCGCTTAGAATTGGAGAAATTTTGCGTTCATGCAAAGTCAAAAGAGGTATAGGAACAATAAGGCAAGATGTTAATATGTCAATTCAAGGCGGTGCGAGAGTTGAAATCAAAGGTGTTCAGGAACCCGCTCTCATTGCGAAAACGATTGAAACTGAAATTGCAAGGCAGCTAGAGCTCTTAAAACAAAAAAAGAAAATCGAACCAGAAGTTCGCAAGGCTGAAGCAGACGGCACAACAACTTTTTTAAGGCCTCTTCCAGGAGCAGCTCGAATGTATCCTGAAACTGACTTGCCTTTAATTAAAATCTCGAAAGAAATGATTGATGAAATAAAACGCTCGCTTCCAAGATTGAAACATGAGCTTCGAGCTGAGCTTGAGGAAAAGATGCACAGCGAACTTGCCTCAGCCTTACTGAAAGAAAACAAACTTGAGGATTATAAGGTACTAATCAGACTTTATAACAATCCTGGCACAATTGCTAAAATGTTAACGATATGGCCAAAAGAAATCGCGAGCCATGAAAAAATTAGCATGGAAAAGATAAACGAAAAATTAACCATGGATGTTTTAGAAATAATCGCAGAAAATTTGAAAGAAGGCAAGATTGATGATGGTGATGTTAAAAAGATTATGTTAGATATAGTAAAGGGAAAAAGTGTAAAAGAAGCAATAAAAATAGAGAAAGTCGAGGCAGGAGACATTGAACAAGAAATAAAGAAAATTATCAAGGAAAAGCCGGGCTTGAGTGTCAATGCTTATATGGGCTTGTTGATGCAGAAGTATAAAGGTAAGATAAAACCTTCTGAAATAATAGAAATAATAAAAAAATATATATAAAAAAGAAAAAGTTAGAAATCGATAAAATCTTTTTTTATTTCTTTTTGCTGTAATTTCTGAATAGCTTTGTTACCCCTATAATAAGCACTGCTAGGGCGATTATCCAATTGAACCATGCTCCTGAAAAAGTTGCTGGCAACAATAAAGCCAAAACTAGCAATAAACCTATTAAGGTTACAAGCCATGCAGTTATCTTCGCCATATAACACCTCCTTTTATTTTAATGATCGTTTAAGGAAAACAGTCTATTTAAGTCTTTCTAAAGTCCAAATCAAATATCCTCTTCTCCTTCTGTATAAAAAGGGCAAAACCAAGAAATTTATTGTGTTGCTTTGAGGTTGTGTTGCGATTGTGTTGTCATGGTGGTTGTGGTGAGTGTGTTGCTCGTGATGAGCTGGGCGAAAAATTAAGAAATCGATCCTTGCTACCAGGGTTTTCAATTGCGTTTTAGTATTCTATAAAGAGAAACATTTATAAATAGTTTCTTCATATATAAAGATATGATAAATAAAGAAAAATGGGCCGAAGTAGTAAAAGATTTTCAAGAAAAAGAATTGCCAGAAATTTATCCAAGAGAAATAAAAATAGATTTTGAGAAGCCAATACAAAGGACAATTTCTATAATAGGGCCAAGAAGATGTGGGAAAACATATGAAATGTTTTATCTCTGCAAGCAAATTGCTAGAAGGTATGGAAAAGATCAAGTACTGTATGTCAATTTTGAAAGAGCAGATTTGGGGGTTCTTAGCTATTCGGACTTGGTGAACATGCTTGATACTTTTTACGAGCTTTATCCTCAAAATAAAAATAGAAGGTTATGGCTTTTTCTCGATGAAATTCAAAATGTTTCTGGATGGGAAAAATTTGTCAGAACTGTTTTAGATGAAGGAATTAAGGTTTTTATATCTGGTTCAAGCTCAAAACTTTTAACTAAAGAAATAGCCACAAGCATGGCTGGAAGAAATCTTCCTTATATGCTTTTCCCTTTTTCATTTAGAGAATTTCTCGGTATAAAAAAATTTGAAATAAAAAAATTTTATTCCTCTTCTGAAAAAGCCTTGCTAATCAATTTATTACAAGAATATATGATTTATGGGGGTTATCCTGAAACAATTATTTATAAAGAAGAAAGAGAGAAAATATTGAAAGATATCTTTGACACTGCAATATATAAAGATGTTATAGAAAGAGGGAAAATAAGAAATATGGCTGTTCTTAAAATGCTTATAAATGCTTTATTAAGCGCAAAAGAGTTTTCAATAAATAAGTTTTACAATTATCTAAAATCTCGAGGAATAAAAGTTGGCAAAAATGTTCTTTATAATTATATTGAACTTCTTAATGATGCTTTTTTTGTTTTTTTATTGAAGAAGTTTTCTCCTTCATATAAGAAAGCAGAACAATCACTTCCAAAAATTTATTTTATTGATAATGGTTTGTTAATTATAAATGGAATAAATGATAAAGGAAGATTAATGGAAAATTTAGTTTTTGTTGAACTTTTAAGGAGAAATCTCGATATTGCTTATTATCAAAATATAAGAAAGCAAGAAGTTGATTTTGTTGTCAAAAAAGGCAAGAAGGTTGAGCAGCTTATTCAAGTTTGTTATGATATAGAAGATTTTGTGACAAAAGAACGAGAAGTTAAAGCATTAATTGAAGCAAGCAAAGAATTAAGATGCGATAATTTGCTTGTTATAACACAAGATTATGAAGCAGAAGAAAAAATAAAGGGCAAGAAAATAAAGTTTATGCCATTATGGAAATGGTTGTTGGAATAAAAAATTTAGGCGAGTTGGCTTTCGAGCCAAAATTCAATTGTCTCCTAACCAATGGAAAAAAGTTTTTGTTTATTTTTTTATAAATCTTACCCTCTACTTCTAAATTATTAATTGTAGAGGGAAGCCCTTTGTTGTGATTGTGTTGCTGTGGTGGTTGTAGTGTGGTGAGTGAGAAGTGAAAAGGCAGCGAGCAAAGGACAAAGAGATTAAATTTATAAATTCAAGTTCTTAATTTAATTCATGGCGGATATTGAAAAAGAGAAAAGTATCTATATTAACGAGATAAAAGATAAAGAAAATGAGAAGGTTTTTCTCGAGGGCTGGATTCACGAGTTGCGAGACTTGGCCAAGATTAAGTTTTTTTTGTTGAGGGATAATTCCGGGATTGTTCAGTGTGTTATTAAAAATGAAAAACTGTTCGACTTGTTTTCGAGATTAACTCTTGAGACAGTTGTTGCAGTCAGGGGCAAGATTCGCAAGGCAGAAGTGAAAAGCAAGGAAGTTTTGAATAACAAGATTGAAATCGAAGTTGAGGATTTAAATATTATTAATAAAGCCGAAGCTTTGCCGATTCAGGTTGTTGAAAAAGGGATTAGCACAGAATTAGCCAAGAGACTCGATTATAGGAGCATTGACTTGAGAAAAGCGAGAAGCAAGGCAATATTTAGCATTGAGAGCGAGATTGCACATTCATTCAGGGAGTTTTTCTATAACAATGGCTTTACTGAGATACAACCACCTTGCATTATAGCAACAGCAAGTGAAGGTGGCACTGCTTTGTTTCCTGTACAATATTTTGAGAAGAAAGCATTCTTGGCTCAATCACCACAGCTTTATAAACAGCTTGCTGCAATTGCATTAGAAAAAGTTACTTGTATTGTGCCTGTGTGGCGAGCAGAAAAGCATAACACAATAAGGCACTTGAATGAATCGCGACAGATGGACATTGAAGTTGCTTTTGTTAATGACATGGAAGTAATGAAATATCTTGAGGATTGCGTCAAGTTTATTGTTTCTAATGTTATAGAGAAATGCAAAAAGGAGCTCGAGATTTTGAACTTGAATTTGAAAGTGCCAAAGGCAAAATATCTTAGCTATGATGAAACTATCCCGCTTTTGCAAAAAAAGAAAGTTGATATCAAGCATGGCGACGACTTGAGCCCAGAAGCTGAAAAAAAGCTAGAGGAGATTTATCCAAATACAATTGTTTTTGTGCATTCTTGGCCGATAAAACTGAAGCCGTTTTACATTTGGCCAAAGGACGAAAAGCGAGGAATCAGTGCTGGCTTCGATGCCTTGTTTGGCGGTATAGAAATCTCGAGTGGCGGACAGCGAGTTCATAAAGCCGATGTTTTAATTAGGCAGTTGAAAGACAAGGGATTAAACCCAGAGCATTTCAAAAGTTATATTGATGCTTTCCGTTATGGTGCGCCATATCACTCTGGCTGGAGCATTGGCTTAGAAAGATTTACAATGGCTCTGCTGAAACTTGACAACATAAGAGAGGCATGCATATGGCCTCGAGATAGAGATAGATTAACGCCTTAATTCTCCTTCCTTAATTTTGTGTTACTTTTTAGTAGTTAAAATAGCAAAATATATAAAGCTTTTTTGTTTTTTATTATTATGAAATCGCTCACAGCTATTATTTTGAGTTTATTGACTTTTGCCGTTGGAAATTCACAAGAATATCTTAAAAAAGCAAGAGAAATAGTCATTCCTCAAGAAAAAATAGAGTTTTATTGTGCAACGCCTTCTTTCGATTTCGTTGATAAAAAAGTCAAGCTGACTGAGAGCCACAATCATATAGATTATGTTTCGATGATAGATCCAAAAGCAAAAGCAGTCAAGGATATTGTTAGCAAAATCGAAAAAAAAGAGAGCTTAGAGACTGCTAAGGAAATCTACAATGCCTTGAAGTCCATGGGAATAAAATATATTTATGATCCAGGAGCTTCTCTTGAAACTTTCTGGGGCAAGATAGAATTAGAAGATGAACTTAGCAAACTTGGAAAAAGTCCTACAGAAGCTTCCAAAGATTATGTCAAGCATCCGGAACAAACTTTAGAAGATAAAGGCGGTGATTGCGAGGACCTTGCAATATTGTACAGCTCCGCGTTGCTTTCTAAAGGAATTCCAGCAGGTTTGATAATATTTCAGGAACATACTATTAGCATTTTTAAAATTAATAAAAAGAAAATTAATAATAACGATGAGGATGGCATAGAAAATTATCTGAAAGATGAGAAAGGAGATTATTGGGTTCCCATTGAGTTAACTTCAATTGATGAAGTTAATTTTGCTGAGGCTTTGCAAAGAGGTTATAAGGTTTTTCTTGATGAAGCCCCGCATGGTTATCGCGCTGTTTTTAATGCTGGTTTGCTAAAATCTATGAAAAGCTATGAGAGATGAGAAAACCTTTTAAAATCCTTATTCTTTAGAATTTTACCCCAGTGTAGCTCAACGGTGGAGCACTCGGCTGTAGCCTCGTGCTTCCCTGCAAAGATGCAGAGGGCGCATGAGACAAACGCATTTGCTCAGCAGACCCCGAGGGGTTGGCGGTTCAAATCCGCCCACTGGGATATTTTAAAATGTCGAAGAAAAGAAAAGAAGAGCTAATAAAAAAACTAAAGCCGTATTGGAATCATTTCCAGGAAATACAGTCTGATTTTTATAAGAAGAAAACCGCGCTTGAAGAGAAAATGTCGAGAGAATTAGGCTTGGGCATTGATTTAGAATTTTTTAATGTCGATGGGGATTATGTAGGCATAGGAGCGGTTAACCCGGTATATAGGAAGAAAAATAAAAAATATTTTCCTCTAATTCGTGACTATGAATTAGATAATTAATAATACTTAAAATGCCAAAACAAAAATATCCTGAGGTTACAGTAGGTGCATTGATTTTTAATGAAGATAATAAAGTTCTTCTAGTAAAGTCAAAAAAGTGGAAAAATAAATATGTCATGATTGGAGGGCATATTGAAGCTGGTGAGATGATAGAAGAAGCCCTAAGGAGAGAAGTAAAAGAAGAATCCAATTTAGATATCTATAATATTGAGCTACTTTGCATTCAAGAAGCGATTTATGATCCAGTGTATTATAAAAAGAAACATTTTATTTTTATTGATTTTTGGTGCAGGACAAGACAGAAGAAAGTTATACTTAATAATGAGGCCCAGGAATATGGTTGGTATTCTATAAATGAAGCTATGAAACTCGATTTAGAGCCTTACACTAAGAAAAGTCTCGAGGAATATTTGAAACTGTAAGATTGTAAAATAAAGGATACCTCATTTAATTTTATTTTCTATTCCATTGGGAATTTTATCATCATCATTTTGTTTTTTTATTCTTTTTTTAATTTCGCGGTAAGGGCCCTCTAAAAGATTAATATATTTTTTTGCTTCTTCAATTTGCTTATTTACCCTTACTTTACTCACATAGTTTCTGAATTCCAGTATTTTAAAATATAGATTTTCTACAACTTCATAGAAATCCATATCACTCAATCTTTTTTTATATTCTTTACTTTCCTTCATCACATCCATATCTTCTTTAATGCTCTTTAATTAAAAAACATTATTATTCTTTAGAGTATAAATTAGTATAAATCACTTTCAATTATAAATTCAAATCTCATATAAATTCAATATCGATTTCAATATAATCGCATAAAATTTAAAAACCAACTTGGACTTTCTTTATTATGCCCACATGGTGCAATGGCTAACACTCCACCCTGTCATGAGCTCTCTAAAGCTATAAACTTCAGAGAGAAAATTTGCAGAACGGTGGCAACCCGGGTTCGAATCCCGGTGTGGGCGTTTTCTATTAAACGGGAAAATAGCATCGAGAAAATAGAATCTAGAAAATTGTCGGGGCATACAAATATAATGAGAAACTAATAATTGATTAGAAAGTTATATATAATGTATGCTCTTAATAATTCAGCATATAATAGCATATAAATGCTTTTAAATATAAATAAATTGCTAAAAATAGGAAAAGATGGCAAACAAAAATTGCCCGAAATGTCATGGGACGGGCATTGTTAAAGAAGCAGACGGTTCTGTACATACTTGCTGGAAATGTCTCGAAGAAGGAGATATGGACCAGCACAGCAAAGATATCAAGGATTCTAAGATAAAAGTATAATTTTCATTAAGGTATGCGGTACACAACAGAATTAATGTTCATGCCTGCGCCAATAGAAGCAAAAACGATTATGTCTCCTTTTTTTAACTTATGATTATCTAACTTATTTTTTAAAATCAAATCCAACATTGTAGGGATTGTCGCGACAGAACTGTTGCCGAGCCATGAAATCGTAATAGGCAGTTTATCATAATCAACATCTGTCTTACCATAAATTTTATAGATTCTTTGTAAAACATCTCTATCGAGCCTTTCATTAGCCTGATGCATTAAAATCTTGTCAATATCATCTAAAGTTAGCCCAGCTTTATCTAACGCTTCTTTAACAACTCCAGCAACTTCACTGACAGCATATTTGTAAACTTTGGTGCCTTCCATTTTTAAAAACAAGTCATCGCCGAGATATTCTGGATTATTTGACTTGTCCATCCATAAGTAATATACTTCATTGAAGGTATCGCTTCTAACAGCATGCGCCAAGATTCCTTGAGGCGTTTCACTTTCCCTTGCCTCGAGTATTGCAGCACCAGCGCCATCGGCATAAATCATGCTGTCAATGTCATGCGGGTCAGAAATTCTCGATAAAGTTTCTACACCTATAACCATTATTTTTTTGTAATCTCCCGATTTAATGAAATAATCCGCATCAATAACTCCTTGAAGCCATCCCGGGCATCCAAAGGCGATATCTTTAGCAATTGTTTTAGGATTTTTTATCCGCAATTCATGTTTTATTCTCGAGGAAATAGAAGGCACAAAATCAGATCTTCTGTTATCTGCTTTAACATCTCCAAAATCATGAGCCACAATTATATAATCTAAAGTCTCTTTATCAATGTTCGAGGATTCAATGGCATCTTTCGCAGCCAAATAGCCGATGTCAGAGGCAACTTGCCCATTTTCAACATATCTCCTTTCCTTGATGCCAGTTATTTCTTGGAATTTTTGTATAATTTCTGAATTTGGCTTTCCAAGTTTTTTGCCATCTTTGCCGTAAAACTCGTTCAGAAGAAAATTCTCATTCTTTATCTTAACATCTGGAATATAACTCCCAGTTCCGACAATCATCGAATAGATTCTCATTTTATTTTTAGCTGATTTAAGGAGTTTGATATATCCTTGAAAGCATTGGCATAGAAGCCTGATTGTTCTCGTAAAATTTGGCTATTCCTCTAAGACACTCTTTGATTTCATCTATATGTTTCAATACTTCTTCTTTTGCAATAACAGCATATTTATTCAAGGCATCGATTGAAAGTCTTATTTTTCCATCCAAGCAAGGATTAAATTCCTCTAATTGCGCGCTCTCTAATTCACCAACAACTTCCGCTATATCCTTTTCCATTTTCCTATCAGCTAAGCTAAGTTCTTTTGCCATTCTAATAATTTAAAATCATGCATATATATACTTTCTTATGATTTTATATCTCTATAATTTTATAACAGTCATTAATAGTGCAGAACTCGACTCGAAATATTTATAAAGTGCAACTTTATCGTAATGACATGGCAAAGGGCAATAAACCCAGAAAACTTAAGAAACAGGATAAAAATAATATGAGTATCAAAAACAATCTGAGTATCAAGCCTGTTTTTATTATTTCGGGCATTATAATAATTGCCGCAATCGCAGTTGTTTTAGTTGTTTTATTGAATAAACCAACAACTGGAAATGTTATTGAATCTCCATCAGAACAATCTTCGCAACCTGTTCATGAAGAGCGAATCGTAGCGACAGAACCGATAAAAATATTGGGTTTTATAAATAAAAAAGATGCTTATCCCGGATGGATTTATTCTAATACTGAAACATATACACCTGCAGCGAAAGGCGTAAAAGACGGCGCTAGACTTTCATTGTGCACCGGAGTTGATAAATGCGAGGTGAGATGGTGGGGCACACCTTCAAATGCCGCAAAATTAATGGCTACTGCATCGAGATTTATCGACATTCCAAATGCTGAGAATTATTTTATTCAATTAAGCTCGGACAAGCAAGGAACACAGGTAAAAACAGATTGTTATGTATTCAATGATAATACAGCCATTTGCAGACACCACAATATTGTTTTTACAATTGTATCGGAATACGGAAGTGCATACTACGGCGACATTCAGCCGGTTTTGCAGGATTTTGTAATAAAATTATATAATGAAGTAGACTACTGGCAATAGTTAGAATTCTATCTGGTTCTTAATCGCTTATTTGAGAATATTTATAAATGTGTTTTCTTTTTTTTATTTAAGGCCCCGTAGCTCAGCCTGGTTTTAGAGCACTTGCCTTTTAAGCAAGGTGTCGCGGGTTCGAATCCCGTCGGGGCCATGCTTATTTTACAATGAAAATTAAGTGGGCTTCTTAGTTTTATTTTCTCTACTTTTTATATTTCCTATATTTTTTGCCGAAAAAAAATGAAAAATAATAAAGAAAACTTATAAGATAGAGAAAAATATATTTTTATTTTTTATATCTTGAAAATAAAGTTGTCTACCTGTTTTTTTGCAAGTTCTCTGTTTGCTTGGTGCTTTTTCAAAAAAGCATTTATTTTTTCAATTAGATATTCCTTAAGTTCGCCTGTCAATAATTTACCGGATATATAATCTTCGCGGATTTTATTCATCTTTTTATCATCTGGCTCAAAAAAATAGTAGAGCCATTGAAAAGAAACATCTATATCGGGATTGCCTCCCTTCTTTCTATGCTCTTGGATTGTTGCTTGCCCGCCTGAAAAAGCATGCTTTAATATTTTCTGTCTCACTTGTTCCGGAGAATCACTTATCCATATTGTTGAATCAGGATCGCTTGTGGACATCTTGCCGCCATAAGTTTTTAACCCGCTCAAGAATTTTGCATGCATAATAGCAGGTTTATAATAACCTAATTTTGGTAAAATATCTCTAGTTATCCTAAAATGAGGATCTTGATCAATCCCTAGAGGGATTAAACATGGAATATTCTTGCCTTTTAAAATGCTCGGCAAAAAGCAAGGGACAGCCTGCATGCTAGTATAGAAAATGCTTCCGATATTAGTCTCATTTGTAAAGCCAAAAACAGCCTTAACTGTACTAAATGTAATTTTTTTAGCGACCTTGCACGCTTCTTTATACATTAATCCTGCATGCTTAGTATCGATTAAAAAATGCGTCTTTTTTGGATCAAAACCGAGGGCGATAACATCGAGCATATTTTCCGCCGTGTATCGCTGCACTTGCTCAAAACTTAAATCGCTTCTGAACATAAATTTTTCTTCATCCGGGAACTGAAACCATAACTCTGCATTAAATTTATCTTGTAGCCACTTACAGAAAACCCACGGTAAAAGATGTCCTATATGGGTTTCGCCAGAGGGCGCCCTTCCAGTATAAAGGAAAAATTTGTTTCCTTTTTCATACTCATCGAGAAGCCAGTTCAAGTCGCGATGGGCAAAAAAAATTCTTCTGCGAAGCATAAAATGAAGCTCCTTGGTATGTTTCTTTATCCTATCGAGGAGAGTATCATCTAAAGGTTGTATCCCGAAATCTTTAATTAAACTCTGATAATCTTTCTCACTTACTGCTCCTTTTACCTCATAGGGGGTAATATTAATTTTTTCCCCTTTTCCTTTTTTCATTCAAAAAACAAGAAGAGAGATTTTATAAAGCTTTTTATTCTATTAAAATTATAGGGATATTAAAATTATAAGAAATTGAAAAGAGGATAAAATAAAAAATGAAACATAATCTTGAGGTAACTCTAATAATAGTAAGTATGTTTGTTATTTCCCAGATTATAGGGCTCTTTCTTATAAGTTCTTATGATTACTATTTTGGTAAAACCGCTGAGGAGCAAGGTATAGAAAAAGCTAAACTCAGTTTTGTTTATGAAACTGTTCCGCCAGAAATAGAAATTAAAACCGCATTTGACATTACTCAAATAATCTTATCTTTAGTATTTGCTATCGCAGTAGCAACTCTTGCCTTTTTCTTATTATCAAGATTGAAAGTAACTGTTTTAATCAAAGCATGGTTTACCTTTGTCATATTCATTTGTTTAACTTTGGCATTTTCCCTCTCATTATACCCGATAATCGGTGTAAAGTTTATATCGTTATTTGGAACAACTTTTAGTTTAGCTGAATTGATCGCTCTGCCATTATCCCTGATTTTTACTTATCTAAAAATTTTTAAAAGAAATATTTTAGCCCATAATTTTTCAGAACTTTTCGTTTATCCAGCCCTCGCAGTTATTTTTCTCCCGCTTCTGAATGTTCTTGTGGCATCTATTCTTTTAATAATCATATCTTTTTATGATATGTGGGCAGTGTGGAAAACAAAACACATGATAAAGCTTGCGAAATTTCAGATGAATCATTTAAAGATATTCACCGGATTTTTCTTTCCTTACATAAACAAAAAAGACAGAATTAAGATTAAAAGAGTCCAGGCAATGGCAAAAAAAATAAAGAACAAAAGAGAAAAGAATAAAAAATTAAGAGAAAGATTCAGGAAATTAAAAATCAAAGCGAATGTTGCCGCTCTGGGTGGCGGGGATGTTGCATTCCCATTGATGTTTGCTGCAACTGTATTCTTCGCATTTAACTTGCTTGCAGCATTAATAATAATATTGTGCTCGACTCTATCGCTGATGTTCTTATTCTATATATCAGAGAAAGGAAAGTTCTATCCGGCAATGCCTTTCTTAACAATTGGATGCTTCATAGGGCTCGCACTTGTGCTATTGTTCTTTTAGAAATCTAAAACTTTGATGTCCAGAGTTTTTTTTAAATTATAAATCTCTTCTTCAAATTTTTCAAAACACCAGCTGTCATGAACTGCTCCACTTTGAAATTCCATTTCTCGAATATATTCATAATATGCCTTTTTAGCCTTATTTCTGATTTTTTTATTGGTAAAATAGATTATCGCTTTATCATCCAAGAAACAAGTAAGATTTAATTGATTTCCATGTTTATATGAAAAAATTATATCGCTGTAACTTATATTATCAATCAAAGAATCTTCCTTTAAATTTTCTGGATGAGTATGCGCGGAGCCTATGATAAGGCGCCCGTATTTTTCTGTTATAAAATTATAATATTCTGGCCGCAAAAAACAATTTTTCTCATTTCCTCCGCGATTTATGGCATCGGGAATTATTATTTTTTTAATGATATATCTTTCTTTACTTCTTTTCCCGAAGACAATCGCCGGAATCTCTTTACGATATTCCATAGTCATATCAACCATTTTTTTGCAAATATCTAAAGAAGAATCTGGGATTTCAACAATTAAATTATTCAAAGGAACAATTAACATCTTTTATCAATAGATTATGGCAATTGTTTCAAATTTAATCTGATTGAATCTTATCTTGCCATCATTAGCTATGTTATTATCGCCCTTTGTTATGCAGTACCACCCTTCGCTGTCCTCGCCAACTTCAATAACGCGGTGTACTATAAGCTCATTTGCATTAATCGAACTTTGAAATGCAATGATATCCCCAACATTTATCTGCTCTTTGCTTGTGACAGGAATTTCAATACCATTAGCAGAACTGTCTATTAAAGGGTCCATACTTTTTGTTGGAGCATAGCTGCTTAGTATAGCATTCGGAACGCGTATTATAACCATATCCGGGTAGATTTCAATTTGATTCTCTTTTATGATATCTTCTGGACTCGGCTTATCAACAGCTAGCCCGAACCCACTTAACAAATTGGGATTATTGCCTTTAAAAGGCGCTATGTAAATAATAAGCAGAATAATAAAAAATGCTGTTAGTATTATTATGCTATATTCAAGGAAATCAATTATTTTCATAATATTTCGGAATGGTTTTTCTTTATAAAACTTTCTATTATAGTAACTATTAAGTGACAAAAAGATTTATAAAAATCTGTTTCTTGAACTTTTTTATGTTAAAAAAATTAATTAATGAAATATTGTCGGTACTATCTTCAGTCTTATTGCTGAACAATGCTCCTCGAGAATCTCATTCAAACATGGGAAAATATCTTTATGAGAAATACTATAATGGCAAGATATATAATAGCAATATAGATATAATTGACTCTCTCAAACAAGGTTTTTATGAGAAAATTACAAAGAATATCGGATTTAAACTCGCTTCCGAAATTACTCCTTATATTGTTCCTTATGATGAAGCAGAAATAGAAAAAAAGTACGGCAAGGACATATTAAATCTTGCAATTGCCTTGGATAAGGAAGGTTATGATATATTCCCATATCTTTTCGATTCGAGATTTAAAATTTATAATGATATTAAAAAATTAAGAAAATCTTATAACAATATAAAGTTGAGTGCAGAACAATATAAAAAAAATATCGATTATTTTGTTAGGGAAAATCTCCAAGACAATGTCAATTTCATTATGCAAAATGAAAAGATATTGTGGGAAACTGCGATAGAGTATAAAAGTGATCCATTTATTATAGCCACTGTGTTAAATATCGAATCCGGATTCGGGAAAAAACCCGGGAAGAGAATAGCACTAAACAGCTGGATTTCAATATACAATCTTTTTCCAAAAGATAGACATGCCAGACTAAATGCATTTAAACAAATAAAAGCGCTCCTGGATTTCTCGGTTGAGAGTAATAGGGACATTTTTGATATTAAAGGTTCATTTATGGGTTGTATAGGCTTATGCCAAACACTGCCCGATAACATTAAAAAATTTGGGATTGACTATAACAAAGATGGAATAATTGATCCTTTCTCACTTGAAGATGCATGTGCCTTCATTGCAAATTACATAAAGAAAGGAACAGAAAAACAAATTCACTCTTATAATCCATCAAAAATTTATGTTGATAAAGTTAGAGCCCTCGCAGATGCCACAAAGAAAGAATATGCCATCAGAAAAGAAAAATATAATTCTCTATTTATAAGAAACTATTCTTTAAACGCTGTAGAAAAAGATAAGACAAACTTATTTCAATCTTATAGTTTCTAAATTTCTCGGCACTATTGTTTCAATTCTATGCAGTTTATGTATAGTAGAAGCCAAGTCTAAACACTTGCTTTGCTCACCATGATTTATTATTATTTTATTTGGCAATGGCGCGATATTATTTACAAAATTTAACAATTCGTTTCTTCCGCTATGTCCAGTTAATCCTTCTATTTTTACAACCTCTAGTTCTACTTTTGCTATTTCTTCTTTTCCATTAGCTTCAAAACGAACTTCTTTCATCCCATCATAGACCTGTCTTCCCAAGCTTCCGGGCCCTAGATAACTCACGAAAACAATTGCATTATGTTTATTGTCAGCTAATTCTCTGAAATATTCCTGCGAAGCTCCGCCTACCAACATACCAGAAGTTGCAAGTATTATGCATGGAGGTCCTTCAACGACTTCCTTGCGCTCTTGAGCAGAGCCAACCCTTTTGAAAATATCGCTCTCACTAAAAGGATTTTTATCTTGGAAAATTTGTGTTTTGAGATGTCCTTGCAAGAATTCTGGATAGGCAGTATGGACTGCAGTAACATCCCATACCAAACCATCGACATAAATAGGAACAGAAGGTATTAAACCCTGCTCGAAAGCGCTTTTTATTATCATCATTATTTCCTGAGCACGCCCGACTCCTAAAACTGGGATGAGAATTTTTCCTTTTCTTTTTATAATTTTATTTATCTCATCAATAAGGATTTGTTCAGCGTCTTTTCTGGGGGGAAGAACATCATTCTTGCTTCCATATGTACTCTCAATAATTAATGTTTCAAGTCTTGGAAATCTAAATATCGCTTGTTCTAAAACTCTTGATTTTCCAAATTTAAAATCTCCAGTGTAAAGTAAATTATGCAATCCATTCCCGATATTGAGATGAATCATCGCCGAACCTAAAGTATGCCCAGCATTATAAAAAGTCAATCTTACATCTGGCGTTATATCTGTAACTTCATTAAATCCCACTTCGACGCTGTGTTTAACCATCTGTTTTATATCTGCAATTTTAAACAGAGGAGCTGAAGCTTTTTTATAACTGACTCCAATAAAATCTAATGCTAGTAAAGCAGCTATATCTCTAGTCGGAGGAGTCATATAAACAGGACCCCTATAACCGAGTTTATATAAATAAGGTACTAATCCGACATGGTCTAAATGAGCATGTGATATTATTATAGCGTCTAAATTTTTTATATCAAATTCTGGAACATTCAAATAAGGAAACTTGTCGGAATTTGTTGCAGCCATATTTATCCCGCAATCAAGCAGAATTTTCGATTCAGGAGTTTGTAACAAAATACAAGATCTCCCAACTTCTCTTGCGCCGCCTAGAAAAGTCAATCTTACCCATTCTTCTTTCTTTTCCGGGTTCCACTCTTTGTATATTCTTTTTCCTATCGAATTCAAAAATTTTTTTCTGTAATCATCATTTACATAAAGGACTTGCCTTATTGCTTCGGTAATCTTGCTTTTTATAGCAGGACTTCTCCTGATTTGAGGAGTCCACAAAGTTTTTTCTTTAATTGCATGAAGAATTTCTCCCCCTTTTCCTATAGCCATTCCTGGTTTTTTAGCTTCGATGATTACGATGCTTCTCTGCTCATCAAAAATAACCTCACCTATTTCTGCCTCTTTTGGGATTACCTCATTAATATATTTCTCCGTCTTATCTTTTGATAAAAGCAATTCAGCAGAGGCTCGTAATTCAACTCTTTTTTTAATTTTGTTTACTATCTCTCTTATCTTTTCTTCCCCAGTTAAAAATAGAGTTTTATCAGTTGTATATATTACTATGTTGGCTCCTTCAAAATTGGCAGATTCTATGCTTTTAGCTGGCAATTCACTTGTTATTGTCTTTAAAATATCTCCCATTTTATTTTAAATTTATTCACATTACTCGATTTACTTCCAGAACTTACGAATTTATTTATAATCTTAATCCAATTTATCTATAATATTTATAATCTTAATCCAATTTACTCAAATCTATTCATCTACGATGTGTTATTCTTGCCTTTTCTTCACCCTCCGCTTTCCTTATTTCGCCTTTGCCCTAACTTTTCTTTACTCTTTACTCTCTCGTTCTTTCCTTTTTCTTAGTTTATCCTTGCCTTTTCTTAATTCGTAATTAATTTTTGTCTCTCTCTAACTCTCACTATTTGCTTGTTTTGACAAGAATATGTTTCACTTCTTCTGTTAAAACTTTTCTTGCGCCCTTCTTGTCAATTAGCACTACATCAATACCTTCTCCACTTCCAGTATCTCTCTGCATTGCGGCATTAACAGCTCGGACAGCCAGTTTAATCGCTTCTTCTGCAGGCATATCCTCTTTATAAGAATCTTCTAAAACACCATAAGCAACTACCATTCCAGAACCATCGCAGACATAATCTTTGTGTTGGACGACACTTCCATCCGGGCTAACCTCATAAAGCCAGAAACCGTCCTTGTCAGTTCCGCCAACCAAAAATGCGGATATTCCTATTATCGGACTGAATTTTCTTATATTTTCGTAAGTAAGCATTCCGAATAGATTGGCTGCTTCTTTTACACTCGGCTCAGATTTTGTTCTTAACTGTTTTAATTTTAATTCTGCCTTAGTCAATTTTACAACAAATTGGCAATCAGAAACATTTCCTGCGGTTGTAACCCATATCTTATCAGTTATTGGCAAAATTTTATCAAATTTCTTGTGCCCTACAAAGAGAACACCTTCACCGCCAAGAGTAACTCGCTTATCTGCAGCTAAGATAATTCCATCTTTAATAACAAGCCCCATGGTTGTTGTGCCTGTTTTCTTAACATTCTTTTTTATTTCGTCTTCCATTTTAATAAGGAATAATTTAATTATCTACAGAACTTAATCCCCTCATACAAACTTATATAAAAATTGTATCAGTTATTTATAAACCTTTCGAATAATCAATAATTACTTGTTTTTTATTTACTTTTTATCCTTATGTGGGTTTTAAGATTTTGATAAACATTCGCAGCAGCTATAGCGCCATCAGCACATGCAGTTATAATCTGCCGTAATTGTTTAACAGTACAATCGCCGGCTGCAAAAAGCCCCTTAACATTTGTTTCCTTTGTTTCATCTACAAATATATATCCTTTATCATCAGTTTTCACTCCCTCTTTTTTTAATGACTGAGTTAATATAACATCAGGTATAGAACCTATCTCGACAAAAATGCCATCTGTTTTTATTTTCTTCCCATTTTTAAGAATAATCTCTTCAACTTTCTCTTTTCCTTTTATGTTCTTTATGTCTGAATTTAGAATTATCACTATTCTTTTATTTTTTTTAAGTTCATGAACTCTTATAGGATCTGCTCTCAGTTCAGAACCTCGGTATATTAAATAAATTTTTTTTGCATATTTTTCAAGAAGTAAGGCGGACATAACTGCTGAATTACTGCCGCCGATTACACAGACAGTTTTATTCTTAAAAAAAGGAGCGTCGCATGTTGCACAATAGCTTACTCCTTTTCCGATGAATTTATCTTCATTCTCAAGCCCCAATTTTTGCCTTTCAGTTCCAGAAGCTATTATCACAAATTTTGCATGATAAATTTTATTTGCATGAACTTCAAAAATATCATCTTTCTTAACAATTTCCCGAACTATTTCATTTTTTATTTCAACTTTTAATTTTTTAATCTGGTTTGCCATCTTTTCAGCAAGCTCAGCTCCTGAAATTCTCTCGAACCCCGGATAATTCTCAATCGAATCTGCTGTGGCCATATAGCCACCATTGTTCTTGCTCAAAACGATAAAATTCATTTTATAGCGAGCTGCAAATAATGCTGCAGTCATACCAGCAGGCCCTGCACCTATTATTATCAGGTCATATATCATTTTATCTTAATTTCTCAGAAATTTCTTCTTCCGACATCGTCCCGATAAAACTGCCTTTTTTTTCTCCATTTTTGAATATAAAAAAAGCTGGAATAGACATTATCCCGAATTTTTCTGCAGTTTTTCTGTTTTCATCTACATTTATTTTAATGAAAGTTATGTCTTTGTAGGCAGGTTTTTTAGCCATCGCTTCTATTATTGGCTTCATCATTAAGCATGGCGTACACCATGGAGCCCAGAAATCAATAAGAACAGTTCCCTTAGCTAGAATCTTATTCAAATCCTCTTTTTTCTCATTAAATTCTATTAACATAATCCTAATTATTAAAAGAAATATTTAAATCTTGCCTTTTCTTTTATAAACAATATTTCCATTCAAATCTTCTAATTTTAATAAAACATAGCTCATAGTGCCTATTTGACTTCTTTGGGATTCATCTCCAATAAAATCATTTGAAAAATGAACACTGAGATGCCCATAATATATTTGTCCTGGTAAAAATTTATTGCATTTATCTTTGTCTATATAAATAGAGTGAATTCCATCGAAACACCTTAGATTAACTTTTAATTTATTAGAATTCTCGCACAGTGCTATGCTCTCTACTATAAGGGAAGCTATCTCCGGTTTAATCTTCTCTGATTTAATCTTTTTTTCAATATCTTTAGTCATTTTAGTATAATAATCCTAGCAAAAGAGCTATTCCTATAGCTAAAAGGATTAGCCCTGCTATTAAATGAAGTACCCTTATGTTTTTTTCGCGCCAGCCATAAACGCTTTCTACTGTTGAGAATCCAAGGTAGACTATAAAGGTTATAGCAATCATCGGCAGTACAAAAATGATATTATAGATTAAGAGCCACGGAATAGTTTCAAGTATAGCCAGGGGCTCGAGCAACCCGCAGCAGATTATATATGGGCCCATGGTGCATGGAGTTAAAAATAGTGCTACAGTTAATCCAACAATAAACGCGCCCCAAGGAGAAGTTATCTTTGCGATGATATTTTTCATTGAAGGGCGCCATTTTTTAGGCACTTCTGTTGCAAATCCCAAAGAGCCATAACTAAAAAAGTCTTTTATATTAGAAAACCCTAGCAAGATTCCTATTATTCCCAATATGCGATAGAGCCATATTTTTATAGCCCCAATGTTAGTAAGAAATTTGAAAAAATTAATTAGAATTAGCCCATAGATGAAATACATTAGAAAGATTGCGGCTGTAAAAGCCAATCCAACTGCTAAAACTTTTTTTCTTTCTCTCGGATACTTGACGAGAATTGCAACTAAAGCGAGAGTCAGAACCGCGAGCTCGCAAGGATTCACCGCATCTGCCGCGGCTAAGGCGATTAAACTAGCAAGAGTTAATTCCATTTTTATGAAACTATAGCAGATTTATACTCCTCTTTATTACGGACACCGACATAAACTTTGCATTTTATTATAACGCTCGGAACAAATTGAACTAAAAGCCCTTTCTCTTTCACCTCTTGTGCATCAGATGTTATAGACAAGTCATAATACTTAAAATTTTTACCAAGTTCTTGTTCTAGCTCTTGAAGCCGAGGTACAGCAACTGCACAAGCCGGACACCCGTTTTTGTATATAACAACAACTTCTGGAATTTTACTACATATGTTTGAAGGAACAACAACCCCATCAACAAGAATGAGACTGCTTGCTTTCTGATTTATTATTACAAAAAAAGCGATTATAGCCAAGACTGCAATGAACATCACAATAAAAATCCAATTCTTTACTTTTTTCATTTTATCCTATATCTTTCAATTTCCATTCTTTTTAAACTTTTAATTTTCATAGATTTATTAAATTTTCCACTGCCGTCAATATCGTATGCTACTTCTATTTTTTTATTTTTTGGAGCATCTGAGTAAAATACAGTCAATCCAGCTGCGATATTAATGCTTTCTTTTGTGGGATTTTCAAGCAGAGTTATTGGGCTTGGAAAATCTTTTACTTCGAACAGCCATCCATTTTCAGATAGAGAGATTATTTTTTTATTTTCTTCAAGGCTCCTACCTACCACTATCTTACTTCTTCCTACTCTAAAATGCCTTCCAACTTTAAGCAATTCAATATCCCTGCTCTCAATCTTCTCCTTATTTCTAAGAAGATCTCTCATTTTGATTGCAAATTCTTTCTCGCAAAGAAGACAGCCGCCTGCCGGTGTCGGGTAACTAAGATTGAATTTTTTTGCAAGGGCTATTTGCAATTTTCTCGAACGGCCTTGGATTGCTAGAAGTTTATCTCTATTAACGAGACCTTGTTTCTCTACAAGAGTTTCTGGCAATAATTTTGCTGAAAGCGGCCTGAGAAGCTTGCCCTGCAAACCCGACTCTAGTTCTATTAATCCGAGTTTTTCTCTTGTCTGACTCATCGGTCTTTCATTTAGCACCTCGCCCGTAGCTATGAAATCAGCATTTAATTTTTTCATTAATACTTTGGCTTTTTTCAACATAAATAGATGACAATCGACACAGGGGTTAATCGCAGAACCATATCCGAATCTTGGTTTTCTTATAATTTCCATGAACTCTTTAAATGACTCTTCTCCGAGATTAATCTCAATAAGTTTAATTCCTAATTGCTCTGCTTCTTTTTCTATTGGTTTGCAAAAAAAAGGCGCAGTAAAATGGACTCCTATGACATCTATCTCTTGTTCTTGAAGCAATTTAACTGCTATAATGCTGTCCAATCCACCAGAGAACAAGACAATTGCCTTCGCTTTTGTTCTTGCTGTTCTCACCTTTCTTTTCATGGTAAATCAAAAAGATAATAAATTTTTATTATTGTCTCGTATAAAATTTATCTCAGAGTCTTGTCAATACTCAATATTTTCTTTTTTAGATATCAGGTTGATAGTAAAAAAAGTTCTCAATAATACTTCTATTACAAAGATAAATAGTAGATATATAAATATGTGATTTATAAGAGGGGGTATTTCAAACATTCTTCTTAATAATTCATCAACCCCTATAAAAACGGGATTTATTAAAAAATAAAAAAGTAGAGTAAATGGGAACAATTGCGAAAGATTGTTGCTCAAATCTTCAGAATAATATGCAGCTATTCTTGTAGCTACGACTAATGCTGCGGCAAAAATAATTGTCTGAGTTACATTCGGGCTTTCAGATAATAAAAGCAGTGAAAATGCTAAGATTAAAAACCAAAAAAATACCACAGAAGGCAGTATTATTATATACTCAAGTAAAAAAAAGATAGGCGAGAAAAAACCCGCAAAACTTTTTTTCCGATTTCCATATTTTTCTAGATTAAGCTCAAGAATATCTCGTTTTCCGATAAATTTGCATGCCTCCCACATAAAAATAGAATATAATATGATGAGCAGAGAAATAGAGAGTAAATCAAAGAAAATTTTATATTGTGGGGGTACAGAATTAGTAATCATCTGATATAGATTTATGAAAGTATCGCCTACTACCGATTGAATACCCTGGACTTCCATTTTCCCTCTTTTTGAATATTATAAAAGAAATGGTGTGAAGGTTTATAAAATTTATTAAAGGCATACAGAAAAGTGAAAAAAAGCAGGAGAAAGGAGGAAGGTGTGACCCTTTTTTGTGGCGAGTGAGCTAAAAGAGGAAAATGATTTGTGTCACACCTCTTAAAAATATCAATATAATGCCTTTAAAAAGGCTTAAGAAAAGAAAATCTCAACTGATGATTGAGAACTTAAATCCATAAGCTTTATAAACAAAAAACTGAATTATCGTCTATGGCAATGTTTTCTAGTTTTGCAGAATTTCTTTTGATAGATGCAACTCTTTACTTGTTCTGCGCCATAGTCGCTTTTGCAGTAAGCATGTTCAGTTATAGGGCTTATAAGATATCTAAAGAAAAAAATTTCTTATTATTTGCGTTCGGATTTTTTATATTGTCTGTAGGAATTATAGCGAGGAGTATAGGAAATATAGCTGTCTTCGAGAATATAACTCAATGTTTTTTCAGTAAAATCTGCGGTCCTTTAGAAAAATCATTCTATGTAATAAACTTAATAGCGGTTGCATTTACACTCTATGCTTATAATTTATTCATATTCGTTTATAGCAAAGTCAAAGCAAAAGTTTTGATGTTTCTCGCATTCATAGAGACATCATTCATAGCATTATTTTTGTTCAAAACTTTTTGGTTCCAGGTAGTCGGTGCAGTTTTATCAATTTTTCTTATTTTCTTGTCGGCTAAAGCATATAAAAATAAAAAAAGTGCTAATTCCTTTTTAGTTATGTCGGCATTTATTATGCTATGTTTAAGCCATATCTTTTTTTCTTTAAATAATAAATTAGCGGTTTACTTTGGGCATGGTGCGGAATTTCTAAGTTTTGCATTATTTTTCATAATGTTGCTCAGAGTAAAGTATTTAAAGATTAAAAAAAGATAAATTTTCAGGCTAAGGATAGAGGTGTTAGGAGAAATAATGGTCAGAAGAAGCCGGATGGAGATTATTTATGATTTGCTTAAGGCGATTATAGAGAAAAAAGGAAAAATAAAAGTGACTCATCTATTATATAAAGGCAATCTTTCTCACGAAAGGCTTAAACTTTATATCGAGGAACTTGAAAGTAAAGGATTTATCAAGAAGATAAGCGAAGAAAATAGGAAAAAATCAGATGTTGGAAAAACTTTCTACACAATCACTGATAAAGGCGTAACTTTTCTAAATGAATTACATAAAGTTCAGCAGCTTACGGACGCATTCGGATTATAGGATTATAATTATCGACTTCTAATGATACCTACTCTCTTACAATATCTTCTAATAGGGCATTCAGAGCATTTTGGAGAAATGGGAACGCATATTGTCTTGCCGAACAAGACAAAGATTCCATTAAACTCGCGCCAATATTTTCGGGGCAAAATTTTTTCAAGTGCTTTTTCAGTCTGCTCAGGAGTTTTAGTTTTAACCCACCCTAATCTGTTAGGAATTCTATGGCAGTGAGTATCAATTGGCAGAACTTCCTTGCCAAATGCAAAACTCAAAACAATATTTGCAGTTTTAGGCCCAACTCCTTTAATACTTAATAATTGTTCTTTGTCACATGGAACTTTTCCACCGAATCTTTTTAAAATATCTTCAGAAACATGTTTTAAGACTCGGGCTTTTTTGTGATAATGCCCAGAACTGAAAATGAGCATCTCTAGATTCCTTAATGGAAGTTTCAGGATTTTTTGAGGCGTGTCAGCGACTTTAAACAATTTTCTAGAGGCAATCTCCGTATTCTTGTCTTGTGTTCTCAATGAAAGCAAGCAAGAGATAAGAATTTTGAATGCTCCCTCATTATTGCATCTCATTCTATTTAGCGTAGTTCTCTCTTCATAATTGAAATGCCTTGCAAGAATATCCATTACTTTCGAAATATTTTCACTTTCCATATCTGCATTCAAATTCTTTTTTACTCGCGATTGCTTTTTTATGCTTCTTTTCAAGTTCTGAGGGAATCTTTCTTCCATTTTTTTTAAGATAATCATAAATTGCTTCTCCCAAACCTTCTTCAGCTAATAATGAGCAGTGATATTTTGCTGCAGGTAGCTCCCCGAGAGCCTTGACAACTTCTTTATTAGTTATTTTCATTGCCTCGTTTAATGATTTACCTTTCGCGAGAGAAGCTATGATATCGCTTGTAGCAATAGCTGCCGGACATCCGAGTGTTTCAAACTTTATGTCTTTGATAATTTCATCCCCGCCCTTTTTTCCAACTTTAATATAAATATACATTACATCCCCACAAGTCATGTTTCCAACTTTTCCGATTCCATCTGCATTTTCTATCTTGCCGACATGCTTTGCCTTCAAAAAATGCTGCATGACTTTTTTATTATATTGAAATGGCATTTTATTTTTAAGGTTCATATTTATCACATTTAGCATTATATCCATTACACTTATCGCAGTTATATCTCTCAATAATCAAGTCTTCTATAGTTCCCATTCTCGCCTTTCTCATCAGTAGATAATTTTTATATTTGCAGATATCTCTTTTTTCCTTGTCAGGACTCTCTCTTTTATTACTTAAATACATTTTTTAATCCTCCAATGTCATTAATGATAAATTTTCTTTTTTTGTTTTTTAGCTTATTTTTATCCCATGAGCAAGATAAAATTATAATGATTCTGCAACCTGCCTTTTTTGCAACCCCAATATCCCTTACTTTATCCGCGACGTAAACTGTTTCTTCTTTTTTTAAGTGAAACTTATTCATTAATTTTTTTATAGCCTCTTCTTTTGTATAGAAATCTTCTGCACATAAAACCATATCGAATAAATTACTGAGTCTTTTCCTTCTCAAGAAAGATAATGTATATTTTCTAGCAGAATTTGTCAATAGAACAGTTTTTATTTTCTGTTTTTTTATTTCTTTCAATGCTTCTTTTACCTTTGGACATAATTTCAAAGTTTTTGTTTTCTTTGCAACTTCTTCGTTGATTTCTCTCTTTAATTTTTCTAGAGTCTTAGGATGAAATTTTTCCAAACTGCTAAGCGTAATATCGAGTTTTGCTCCTAATGATTTTACAATCCTTTTTCTAGAAAAAACAAAATTATTCTTGAGTAATGAATTATAGATTGTTTCAATGTAAAGATTTTTTGAATCTACTAATGTTCCATCTAAATCAAATATGACGAGCTTTATCTGTTTCATCTTAATTTTGGCAAAGGCAACTTATTTATTCTCAATCTCGCTATCTCCTTTAAAATCAGCGCTCCTTGTCTCGCATCAGCAAGAGCCCTATGAGCTGTTCCTTCGAAAGGAATCCCGAGGGCTTTACTTATTGTTTGTAAGCCTCCCTTATAAGGAATTCCCTGCAAACCATATTCCCAACGCAAAATTCCTTTTATGTCCCAGTCTCTAAAATCAAAAGGCCATACTCTATTGAGAAAATTATATGCTTCATTTAAATATTTAATATCAAAGTAGGCACCGAATGCCATTAGATAAACCTCTTTTTCATTTCTTTTTTTCCCATCTTTGATAATCCAGGACTGAAAATTATTCAAAACTTGTTCCAGTGCAGGTGCTTTGTTAAGCTCTTCGATAGTAATGCCATGGCATTTCATAGCCTTTTCTTCGAAATAATATCGATAGGGTTTTATAAGAGATTGAAATTCAGAATAAATATTCAAACTATCTTTGTTCATTAAAACAGCGCCGATTTCACAGATAGAACCTTTATACCTGTCGCTAGAGGTGCATTCTAAATCAATATTAATAATATCCTTCCCAAAGTTCATTCTTACCTTGATCTTAGCATTAATCTCGGAGTTATACCATCAATTATACATCAGCGGTTATTTTTTATTATTCGTTTTTACTCTTTTATTTAATTTCTCGAGCATCACATCGATATTGATTCCATGAGCTTTACAACCCTGCTCGATTGTTTCTTGCATCGCCATTGGGCAACCAATGCACGCCATGCCTTCTCTAAAAAAGATATCAGAAGTTTCTGGATATTTTTCTAAAACCTGCGCAAAAGTCATGTTCTTAGTTATTTTCATCTTGTTTTTCATCTCTCTTCTCTTTCTTTTTCTAGATGTCATATTAATTTATTTTTTTATTTTTTTTACCCTCGCCATTATAGCTTTAATTGCGAAATAGCTTCCTCCAAAAATTAATACCCCTGGAATGAGAGTTATTCCTAAGGCTGGCGCTAAAGTAGCTACACCAACTGTTCCAACAAAACCTGCACCAATGCTTTCTAAAAAAGTTGTTATCTTGGATATATCCCTCTCGACATTTTTTTGCAGGGCATCTATTTGCATTATGAATCTGCCATCTCTAAAAATTTTTACTTTCTGTTCTTCCTCTGAACACAAAATTGAAATATTTTTATTTTTAGAAGCTGTTATCGCTGCAGCATGTCTCGTGCCATACCCAAGAAAAGGTTTTGCCTTCCTAATCATTGCACCATAACTTATCACAGTACCTTCTTTATTAATTATTATGGCGCCATCAATAGTAGCTAAACTTTTAAGGAGTTTATCTGCACCAGGGTCAAAAACACTAAATTGCTCGAATTTTTGCCTGAGTAAAGATTCATAATTTATTCTATCCCCAATAACAAACAATGCACCTTCTCCTTTTTTTGCTAAATCTATAGCCACTTTCAATATCTTTTCTTCTATTGCCTTTATTTTTTTCTTTGACTTATTTGCTGTTTTGCTTTTTTTCTTTACCATTTTCCAAAAGGACTGATTTTTCGAAGTGAGTTTATTATGTTTTTGAGTTGCTCGATTGTGTAGTCTATGTCTTGTTCTGTGTTGTCTTTACCTAATGTAATTCTCAAGCTTCCATGAGCTTGTTCTGGTTTCAAGCCTATGGCGGTTAAAACATGCGATGGTTCTAAGGATTTACTCGAGCAAGCTGAGCTAGTTGAAACCGCGATGCCTTTTTCGTTTAGCCTTATTAACAAAGCCTCGCCTTCAATGCCATCGAAGTAGAAAGAGGCATTAAAAGGAAGTCTATCTCGTGAGCCAGTCAAATGAGCGCCGGGAATTTTTAAAATTTCATTGATTAATTTATCTCTTAGTTTTATCTCGCGTTCATTTTCTTTTTTCATGTTTGCTTTTGCGAGCTCAACTGCTTTAGCAAAGCCTACAATGCCCGCAACATTCTCTGTTCCAGAACGCAAGCCTTGCTCGTGGCCACCACCTTGCTGAATTGGTTCAATTTTAACATCTTGGTTAATAAATAAGAAACCTATGCCTTTAGGGCCATATAGTTTGTGGCTCGAAGCACTCAACAAGTCAATGTTCATTTTTTTAATGTCAATGGGAATCTTGCCGAAACTCTGTACTGCGTCTGTATGGAAATACACTTTGTGTTTTTTGCAAATTTTTCCGATTTCTTCTATTGGCTCGATTGTTCCAATTTCATTATTAGCATGCATGATTGAAACTAATATTGTGTTTTTTGTTATAGCTTTTTCAACATCTTGGGGATTTATTTTGCCTTCTTTGTCAACTGGCAAGTATGTAACCTTGAAGCCTTGCTTTTCTAGCCATGCACAAGTTTCTAGAACTGCATGATGTTCTATCTTGCTCGTAATTATATGATTACCTTTCTTTTTGTTTGCAAAAGCAACTCCTTTTAGAGCGAGATTATCGCTTTCAGTGCCTCCTGAAGTGAAAATTATCTCGTTTGGCCTTGCGTTAATAAAATTAGCAACAGTTTTCCTTGCTCTCTCGAGAGCATCATGAGCTTCCTGGCCGAAGCTATGCAACGAAGAAGCATTCCCAAATTTTTCTGAGAAATAGGGCTTCATTGCTTCCAAAACTTCTAATGCAACAGGTGTCGTTGCAGCATGGTCAAGATAAACGCGTTTCATTTTATTTTTATGGTTTATATTCCTCAACATATATCTTTCTCGCCATTCCTCTTCCAATAGCAAATTTATAATTTTCCGTCTTTAATATTACCGGTCCCTTAAATAACTGTTTTGATAAAATTTCGAATATGCCCTCCGTATTTACTAAGTTACACATCTTTCTTTTTATACAACAACCTTCAAAACCCATTATTTTAAATTTTGTTCCTTCAGACAGATCTTCAATAGTTTTCATTTTTAAATTACTTTTATTTTAACTTTTATTTTAAATTACTTTTACATTCATGACAGACTACACAGATATAACGACTTGATTTAATCTTGTTTATTATTTTCATAATCTCTCTCGAAGCACTTTTGCCATTTTTTATGGCCTGTGCTGATTTTATGATTTCTTTTTCTATTTCGCTTGGAAATTTTATTTCCTTGCCTCGCTTCTTGTGTTTGTATTGTGAAACAGCAGCTTTCGTGATATTAAGCTTCTGGGCTATTTCTGAATCTTTTAGGCCTTTTTTTTCTAAAGCTACTATCAGTTTTTTTCTTATTGCTGGAATGAGATAATTTAATTCAATCTTTTGAGTTAAGCATCCTAGTTCTCTTGTTTTCATATGCATAAAAGTTAACGCTGTTAACTTTATAAATCTTTTGCAATATGCTTCTTTATCTGAATCTGCAGAAACTATTTCTTTGGTTTGTGATTTACTATATTTCCAAGAATTTCCCAGTTTTTGTATTCAAAATAAACCTAGATTGCGATAGAGAGATAAATTTAAATACCAAAATTATGATACATTTTAATGATAAGCTTGATTTTGATAATAATCGGGGCAGTAATTTTATTATTGCTAATTACCGCTTTCGGGTATTTCAATAGATTTACTATATTACAGAATAGGATAAGTAATGCATTTTCACAGATTGATGTTCAGCTTAAAAAAAGGGCAGATTTAGTCCCTAATTTAGTAGAAAGCGTAAGAGGTTACATGCGACATGAACGCGAGATTATAGAGAAAATATCAGAGGCGAGAAAAGGACTAGTAAGTGCGAATTCTTCAGGAGATATAGTAAAAAAGATAAAAGCGGGAGATGCTCTCCAAAATGCAATGAGCAGGTTATTTGCAATATCTGAAAATTATCCGGATTTAAAAGCAAATCAGAACTTTTTGCAGCTTCAGCAAGAACTTGCGGCAATTGAAGATAAAATTGCTTATGCAAGACAGTTTTATAATGATTCTGTATTAAGTTACAATAATACCTGCACAACAATCCCCGGAGCATGGTTTGCTTCTTTGTTTGGGAAGAAAGCTGGCAAGTATCTCGAGATTCCCGAAGCAGAGCGCGAGCCAGTAAAAGTTAAATTCTAATGCCCCTTTTCTGAATAAGATGGCAAAAGGAATAGAAAAGATTTCATTTCACGATCAGATTGCAAGGAACAAGTGGAGAAGTTTCTTTCTTGTCATAATTGTTTTTATAGTCTTGATTGCGCTTGGTTATGTTATTAGTTTAGCTTTTGACCCGGGTTATTTTTTCATAATAATGATTATTGCTACAATAATTTCATTACTTTATGTAATGTTAACTTATTATAACTCAGACAAAATTGCCTTAGCGAGCGTCGGCGCAAAAAAAGCTGACAAGATATTGCATAGAAATTTGTATATTGCAGTTGAAAACATGTCTATTGCAAGTGGCTTGCCAATGCCCCAAGTTTATGTTATGCCAGGCAATCAGATTAATGCCTTTGCAACAGGTCACAACCCGAAGAATGCAGTTATTTGTGTCACTGAAGGTGCTTTGGCAAAATTGAACAAACAAGAACTGGAAGGTGTGATTGGACATGAGATGAGCCATATTGCTAATTATGATATAAGATACATGACTACTGTTGCTGTTGTTGTGGGAGCAATTTCAATTATTTCGCAGATGGTATTGCGAAGCATGTGGTATGGAAATAGAGATAGGGAAGGAAAAAGCAATATAATCTTTTTATTAATCGCTATTGTTTTTGCTATTCTTGCTCCAATAGTCGTGATGCTTGTTCAGTTTGCTATCTCGAGAAAACGCGAATTCATGGCAGATGCTGGCTCAGTGCAATTTACAAGATATCCGCCAGGGCTTATTGGAGCGCTGAAGAAAATCAAAGGTGAATATGAACCAATGAAAGTGCCCGATGCTGTCAAGCCTTTATTCTTTTCTGACACTTCAAGAAAAATCTCTGGCTTGTTCCAGACGCATCCTCCGATTGATGAGAGAATAAAAATTCTTGAAGCGATGTGATTTCTTGAGCAAACTCTCAATTAGAATTCTAAACCGGAAGATTTAAATAGTTATGAACATATGTTCATAATATAATAATGGGCATATGCCCATAATACAATAATAAATTAAATATCAATAGGAGGAAATAAAAATGCCAGGACAAGACGGAACAGGACCTCTAGGACAAGGACCTATGACAGGGAGAGGATTAGGACCTTGCGGTAGAGGATTGCGAAGAGGATTCGGAAGAGGCTTGGGTTGGAGATGCTGGGGAACAGCTCCAGTAATTTTATCCAAAGAAGACGAGAAAAGAATCCTTGAAGCAGAGCTTAAAGAAATTGAAGCTGAAAAGCAAGAAATAGAGAAAAGATTAAAAGAACTTAAGTAATAATATAGTTAAGTATAGGCAAAAATGGTAAGGCCAAGATTATGCAGGAGAGTTAGATTTCGCCCTGGTGTGACTTATTTTAAGCCCGCGGGCAGAAAGATGATTGAGCTTGAAGAATCTGTGATAAGTGTTGATGAATTTGAAGCTGTAAGGCTCAGAGACTTGGAAGGATTGGAACAAGAACAAGCTGCCAAAAAAATGGGAATTTCCAGGCCGACTTTCCAGAGATTATTGACTTGCGCGAGAAAGAAAATAGCCGAAGCTCTAGTCAATGGCAAAGCAATCAAAATTGAAGGAGGGACTTACAAGATGGTAGTTCCAAGAGGAAGAGGTTTAGGAAGGGGGATGGGAAGAGGACTTGGCAGAAGTGCCCGGATGTTTGCTGTAAAATTTGTCTAAGTTTCTGAAAATCTTCTAAGCTAAGAGTTTAATTTATCCAATAGAAATTGCTAAGAAATATCAAGAAGGTTTTTTGAAAAGTGAGAAGTTTTTTTATTTAACCGCAACTTCCGCCAGAACTAGAGCTACTTGAACCGCCACCGAAGCCTGGGCTTGGATTCTGCGTTGAAAAAGTTAAAGAACATTCAGAAGGTTTAGTTTTGAATGCTTTACATAATGCATCAGCAATACTTTGAGGATCTCGAGGATAGATATTTACTTCTTTTCCGTCTATAACTACTGTAGGTGAGCCTTGGACACCATATTGAGTATTCAATTTCTTATCAACTTCCATATAACCTGCTGCCTTATTTTTCATGCATTCACTAACAGCAGACTCGTCTATAGCTACTTTACTCATGCAACTCGCAGCATCACTACTTTGAGTGAAACACTCTAAATAAGGAATTAATTTTGAATATTGTTCTTCGCGAATGCAAATCATTCTCGCATTTTCTTCATCTTCTTTTGCACCATGCATTGTATACGATACAAAGCGCAATTCAATATTAGCTTTGTCATCAAATTCTTTCCAAACAGGCAATAATCCTTTAAGCATTTGAATACCGTAAGGGCAATAGCTCATGATGAAAACCTGCATTGTCGGAGCTCCAGGAATTTTTTGCTTTGATGTAAGTGTCGCTCCTTGCGAGATTGCTACAAGTTTCACTTCAAATCTAACTGTCTTGCCCGCATATGGGTTATTTTCATCAATCGTTATTTTATCTTCGGTTAATTTTGTTACATAACCTGTATATTCCCCAAGGGTAATTGGTTTTTCTGTTGAAGGATTCATTTTGAAATAAATATAGGTGTCATCAAAATAGATATTTATTGTTCCGGAATCAACGGGTAAAACTTGAGATTCGCCTTGCAACATAGTAACAATAGTATCAGTAGTAACCTGCGTAACTATTCTATCAACTCCAGTTATTCCGCTTGCTAATTTGTCTCCGACTTTTGCTTGTGCTTCTATTTTGCAAGTTTCATTATCAACATAGATTACTTTATACTTCCAGACAATACTGCTTAGAGAATATTCTTTATTTAGAATTGGTTGCTCATTGAATATTTCTGAGAATCTATCTATTGTAAGCTCAACAGTTTTGTTAAGTTCTGCTTTTCTCTCCATTTTTTCTGTCCTATTAACTTCATGAACAAGAGCAGAATTATAATCGCCGTAAGCATCTTTTGGTTCTAATATTATTGTTTTTGTGTCGCCAACAGCCATTGATGCTATTTCTTTATCTAGTTTATCACTTTTCAATTCAAGAGCCGAGCTTACGAATCCTTTGGTGTAATTGGCAGTGTTTTCATCTACAAGCCTGTTATCGACATAAATCTTGTAATCTAGAGTCAAAATCTGGCTTCTCTGCTGCGGTTTTAACCATCCGAGAAGTTTAGCAATATAAAGCCCGCCGAGAATGATTATAATTATTCCCAAGACAATAAGCACCCTCTTCCAATTTATTCTTTTGCGAACCTTTTCTGAATGATGGGCTTCTGGATGATGTTCAGAATGATGTTCGGGCTTATTTTCAACAGGATGTTCTTTATGATGTTCTGAAGAAGAATCAGAATGATGTTCTAATCCTCTTTTTTCTTCTTTTTTTTCTTCCATCATTCTTCCAAGAAAAATCAGTTTAAAAACTTTATGATAATTCAAAACAATTAAAATAGGCAAGGATTATCGCGAGTGATTGCGAGATAACTAAAAATTTATAAGTTTGATTTCTTTTAGATTTTTGTTAAGTTTCGTTAAAAGAGGTAAAAGAAAGAAAAGAAAATGCCAGAAGATATTATCATTGGAAGGGATGAAAGTGACAAGAAAAAATTTGGTGATGAAGGATTAATTTATCTCGGAAAACATTTTGTCAAGATGGGGCAAGTAACTTCATTGAGCAATAGGGTCATGATGGATGTAGCCCGCTCACATGTCGTGCTTGTAGCTGGAAAAAGAGGTTCTGGAAAGAGTTATACTCTCGGCGTTATTGCAGAGGAGATAAGTAATCTTCCTCAAGAGATAGCACAGAATATGGCTGTACTTATCTTTGATACTATGGGGATTTTTTGGACCATGTCCCAAAAAAATGAAAAAGAAGCGGAATTATTGAGAGAATGGAAAATAGAACCGAGAAAGTTACCTGTGAGAATTTTTGTTCCACACGGTTTTGCTGAAGAATGGAAAGAAAAAGGCATCCCAGTTACTCAAAGTTTTGCATTAAAAGTTTCTGACATATCCGCAGATGAATGGTGCCTCACTTTTAATTTAAGTTTTGTAGATCCTGTTGGGGCAGTCATTGAAGGCTGCATCACAAAGTTACAGGAAGAAATGGAAGAAGGAAAAATAAAACAGTTTGACATAGAAGATATTATAAAAGAAATAAGAATGAACAAAGAATACAGTCAGCAACAGAAAAGTGCCGCCATAAATCTTTTTGAAGCAGCTAAAACATGGAAAGTTTTTGCTACAAAGAAAGAAGAGAGTACATCAATTGAACAACTCATAGAAGCAGGCAAGACAACTATCTTAGATTTATCCTGTTACAGCAGTATCGGGACTGTAAATGTCAGAGCATTGGTTATAGGGTTGATATGCAAAAAATTATTCAATGAAAGGATGGAGGCAAGAAAGCATGAAGAAATTGAAGCTGTCAGGCATGGCTTAGATTATTTATACTACAAAGAGAAAAGGGAGATGCCAATGGTTTGGATTGCACTTGATGAAGGGCATGAATTTCTTCCATTGCACGGGAAAACAGCAGCAACAGATGCGCTTATTCAAATCTTAAGAGAAGGAAGGCAACCTGGAATAAGCATTGCTATAGCAACACAACAACCAGGACAGATTCATCATGATGTTATGACACAAAGCGATATAGTCATAGCTCATAGAGTAACTGCAAAGCCAGATATAGATTCTCTAAATTATATTATGCAGACATATCTCCTTGCAGATATTAAAAATTACCTGGATAATCTACCAAGATTAAAAGGTTCCGCGATAATTCTCGATGATAATAGTGAGAGAATATATCCAATGAGAGTTCACCCAAGAATAACCTGGCATGGCGGAGAAGCGCCAACTGCGATAAAGATCAAAAAAAGAATTTAAGAGGAGAATTGATAACAATTTCCATCTTTATCAAATAGTTTTTGGCATGCATTATTTTTATAAATGCATCTAAAACAATGGTCTTGGATAAATTTCTCCGCGTTAGATATGGCCATCGGTAATTCATCATCTGGAATATTGATTAAAAAATTTTTCTTGCTTAATTCAAAATGTCTATATGACGATATTTTTAGTTCTATATTGATATTTGACATGATAAGTTATGCTTTTTTTCCTTTTTAAATTTTTCTTTAGTTACCATTTAGGAGTGACTAAAGAGAAAGGTTTATAAGTTGTGAGAAATTGATTTTTTTATGCCAAGATTCGCATTTGAAAACTTAATAGAAGAAGGCGTTTTAAACTTTGGACTAAATAGGAAACTATACTTTTTATTCCCTGTTCAGTCTGAAATTAATACGGTTATCCCAGAAGATTTTGTCTTATTTAATTTAGATATAGATTCAGACGGGGAGAAAAAACCAATAATAGATGTTTCTTTGGAAAACATAGCTGCGCAGATACCGCGATTATATGATAGAATTCATGAAAAATACTGCCAATTCTATCCTCGGAGCACATTAGAAAAAGAAGAAACAAAATTAAAGAAAGAGTTGATCAAGCAAGGAAAAGAATCGAGTTACATCTTGCCCTGGTTAAGCAAGAAGAAAACTATTCTAAAAGATACTATTAAAAAAACTATAGAAGAGATAATCGAAGAATGTGAGTATGTAAGGAATCTTAAGGAGATAAACGAAATAAATGTAAAAAGATTACTGGATAATATCAGAAAAAAAGACTCAAATAAGAGAACTTCTGAAGAATTGTCTATTTTATCCTCATATATTAACTTATACCTTGCTTCTTGTAATAAGATAGTTTCAAAAATCTTAAAAGAAAAACAAGAGAAAGGAGACATAAAAATTTTTGATGAGATTTTTAAATATAATGTTGTGGTACCAATTTTCGAAGAAATTAATTCTTCCCTTTCAAAAATAATAAATTCTGAAATTCCGGTGCCAAAATTGCCAGATGGATTAGAGATAGAAATTAATCCTAAACTATTTTCATTTTTAAAACCTGGAATCAGCCTTGTAAGCGATGTCGACATAACCTATGATGAAAAGATCGCAAAAAAAACTGCGATGATAATCGGGGATTTAGATTATGATAGCTTCTTAGACATTCAAAATAAAATAATGAATGAATTTACAGATATAAATAAGAATATAGACCCTGTTTCAACAGAGAGAATAATTCAATTTCTTTTTGGTTCAGAAATATTAATGCCAAAAACAGAGGAAGAGCATAAAATTGCGAATTTAAAGGATAGAGAAGCAAGAAAGATAAAAGAGATAATACTCAATAAGGACAAAAGACAGCTTCCTCTTATAAAAAATCTTATTTTATATAGTCCTAAGATTATAGAGCATATAATACCCGATAGTGACGAGAAAAAGGAATATTTGAAAGTTGCAAGACAATTAAGAAAAGCAAATTTGTTGAATCTGATTTATGAACATATAAATATAATTCCAAGCAGGTTTGTCGGAGAGATAAGCAAGAAAAGATTCGTTTATGATTTTTCAATTCCAGAAGAATTCTCAAATCTGGAAATGAGCTTATTGTCTGCAGATGCAAAGGGGTCAAGCAAAGAATTGAATAGGGATATAATTGATTTGAATAATGCATTTATCATTGGTGAAAATTCGCTACTTGGAAGAAAAGCAAAACTTTATGGGGGAAGATTCGTGAGCTCTGGAACTGGCGATAACAGCATTCTTTATTTTAAGGGTAAGTTTCATTCTATCTGCGCATTGCTCACTGGAATTGATTTTTTAAAGGATCACGAAAAAGAAAAAGAAAATCCTGAAGTAAAGAAATTGAGGAATTATGAAAATAGAGAAGATAGCTGCGGAATATATTCTGGAAAAGCTCCTGAATTTTTATTATTTCAGCAACATGGTCCGGTACAGCATGCTGCAGAACTTGGGAAATCAGAAATTAATTTAGATAAAGAAGGAAAAGAAAAATATGATAATGGAAACAGTCTCATATTCGGTTTGGATGAGAGTAAAAGAGAAGAGAACTTCATCGAGAAACTAACAGAAGAGCTTAGGTTGCTTCAGATTTATTATGAAAAATATAAAAATGATAAAATAAGTGATGGAGAATTAAAAACGATTTTTTACGAACAGCCGGGTTTATATGAAAAATTAAAGGAGATGAGAAATAGAGGAATTATAGATATAACAATATCCCCATTTCATGAAACCAAAGAAAAAGAAGAAATTCGTCAGTTTTACCTAATGGAAATATCAGAAAAATGTCGAGAGTTCAATACTCCTGTAACGGAAAAGATAATGAAAGATATAGATAATCTAGTTTTTCTTTTCACAAAAGATTCCTTATACTCTCCATTGTTTAGTCCTTATCCTTTTGCAAAAAAAATGGGAAATGCAGAATTTGATTCTGGAACAATACCTTTTTATAAAGTTTTTTACACAGAACAAGAATTTAAAAAAGAAGTCGTAAAAGATGCTAAAAGGAAGGCTCTCGCTCTTGAAAATAGATTAAAAAGAAAGAATGTGGGAGGTAATCAAAATGTTTTGTAATCACTTAATAATAGTTAAAAACACAAGATTTTTAAACAGACATATCATATAAAAAACATAAGAAAATGAACAAAAAAAATATAAATAATATACCAAGAAGCGAACAAAGAAACGATATAGATTCTGCAGAGCAATTAGCCAGTATTTCAGAAAGTGCTTCTTATTCATCAGGGTTATCCTCTTTAGTAGATTCTCATTTAATGAGTTTGTATTATAAACAAGAAGTGGGAGAAGAAAGAATGCACATTCTCGGGGCAGTTATAGCAATTGACAGATTGAAAAATGACGCAATCAAAGATGTTCTGAAAGAGATAATCTCGGAAGAATATGAAAATAATCCCATTTTATCTCCTAAGAAATTAAAAAAAGATATGGAAGACATGTACAATATGGGCTATCTTGACAGAGATATTCGAAAAAAAACTCCGAAGCAATTACATAAAATATTGCGTGATGAAATAAAGAAAAAATATCGTTTAAGTTATTCTAGTTCAAAGCAAGGGACAATTGTAAAAAGTATTGATGATATCATAATTTCAAAGATAGCAGATTATAATTCAATAGATCAATTGGATATAAGAAAAGGGCAGCCAGTAAGTCTCGATAGTTATTTTGGAATAAAAACAGAACAGGAAAAATTAGATGATTTAGATGGAAAAAGTATCGAATCTTTAAATAGAATATGGAAAATAATTAGATGGCCTTGTATGCCTTTTTATTTGCCCGCAATGGCTATTTACAATTTTATGTGCCCGGAAGATGAAGGAGCGATAATTCCTGGAGAAAAACCCTCTATGCTAAACTTGGCATATGTTATTAATTTATCTTCAACTGAAAAAGATCTTGCAGAGGAAATAGCAGAATATTATGAAGGTACATTAAAGGATATTATAAATTATGAGATTGATTTCGAGGATAATGAATACGGCTATCGTAAAATTATTCATCTAATCTCGCCTAAAGAAAATCTGATTAAAAAGATAATTCGAAGAGAAGCTATAGAAAATAAAGTTGCAGAAGAAATAGAAGACATGGACATCAGATTTAACAAGAAGTTGATTAGAAATAGAACCATAGAGATATTGTATGAAGAAACAATAAAGAGAATAATAAAGAACAGGGAAGAATTTAGCAAATTAGATGCGACCCCCTTTTCAAAATTATCTTTTGCTGATTCTCTCTATTCTGGATTTATCTATGTTACTCCATACAGCAAGAAATTAATAGAAAGCCCTCCAAATCCTGAAACAGAAGAATGCAAAGAAGAACTTGAAAAAGTAATATCTTTAAAGAAATATTGGAAAGCTAGCAATTATAAGAGGTACAATAAAAAAAATTACCAAGTCATAGTTGTCAGAGCAAAATCTAGAGAAGAATTACAAGAAATGAAAAATAGGTTTTTTTATTTCGGCGATTTAGAATTTAGTTCAGAGAAACCCAGAGAATAATTAAATTATTTTGAAATCTAATCTAACATTATATTTATATGGAGCTATCTCTCTTATAGGAGTTAAATCTATTATTTTTATCTTCTTGCCATATTTTTTTGCCATCGCTTCAACAATGTCTATAATTTCATGAATATTCCTTTTCATCATAAAATCATAATAGTGAATTATAGTTCCTTTCTTTGATAATTTAAATGCCTCTTTTAAAAAAGTTTCTTTAAGTTGCGGTCTTGGCATTAAAATTCTATCAAATTTTTCTTTTATTTTCGGGGCAATTTTTTTCACATCTCCATGGATTACAGAGACATTCATCACTTTATTTAATTTTAAATTTTCTATAGCATAATCTACCGCTTTTTTCCCAAGTTCAATCGAATAAATTTTACTTGCCTTGCTATGTTTTGATATAATTATAGGATATGGCCCGATACCTGAAAACATCACTAGTACTTTTTCGCCAGGTTTTATCTTCTTTGCTATTGCCATCCTATCATTTGCAAGTCTTGGCGAGAAAAAACATTTTTTTATATTCACCTTGAATACACATCCAGATTCCTTATGCAGAGTTTCATAATTTCTTTTTCCGGCGAGCCATTTTAAATCTGGGATTCTTAACTTGCCTTTTAATTTTCCCCTTAAAAATACCGATTGAACATGGCGATTATTAAGAATGTTTTTTATTAGAGTTTTGTCCCTTTTTTGCACAATAGCTATATTGCCGATGACATCATACATAAAAAAACAAAAATAGCTGACTTTAAAAAACTTGTTAATTTAAAAATATGGCAAGATGGGAAATTTATAAAAATTTGGCTAAATCTTGCTGTTTTCTCTTTTCTTTTGTATGATACAATTTCTGTAATCCGGATTTTATCCTTTCTTCACTAAAATCATGTTTATGACATAAAAAAGAGATTATCTCTTTCTCATTTGGTTTATTAAATTCTATACTATAATTATCTGTGACATTCGGGTTCTGGAATAGATCAAAAATCTTTCTCCAGTCAAAATTCATTTCTTGCTCTGCTTCTTTTAATTGTTTTTCAACTACTTCAAAGATTGTTGCGGGTTTCTTATATTGCTTAACAAGTTGCAATGCTTTTTTTGGGCCGATTCCTCTGATTCCTCCCGGATTAAAATCAGTTCCAGTTAGGATTCCTAAACAAATTAGTTGTTCATGGTTAATTCCAAGTTCCTTTAAAACTCTCGCTGTCTCTATTATCTGTGGCTGTATAGAAACATAAGCACCAGAAGCGAGTTTTCTTTTTTTGGCTAGAGTCATATTCTGAATTAGTCTCGGGGTTCCGAATAATAACGAATCATAATCTTGACTTGCTACAGAATATGCATCTCCTTTTTTAACAAGCCATGAGCATTGGGCTTCCCCTTCACTCGGAGCCTGGATAACTGGGAGCCCCATATCCTTAATTAATTTTTTAGAATCTTTTATCATATCCTCACTAAGTTTTAACATCTGCTTACTATATTTATACATCTCTGTTATCTCGCCTCTTTCTCTAGCCATTTCATATTTTTCTCTCGCTTCTTTTTTTCTAGACTCTCTTCCTTCTAATTCGGCTTTTTTTAATTCTGGTGATTTGCCATCAAAAACAAAAATAGGTTTAATTCCTAGTTGTAGTAAATTTATTGTTCTATAGAATAAACCTGACAAGTGCGAAGTCACATTGCCTTTTTTATCCATAAGCGGCGTCCCATCTGGCTGCCTTATATTTGCTAGAAACTGATAAATAGTATTAAAAGAATCGACAGCAATTATTCTTCCCTGCAATTGCTCAAGTTTTATCTCTTTTTTAGGAACTATTTCGCCTATCTGTAAACCCATGAAATACTAAAGAAAACCTTGCTTAAATAATTTTTTATGCACCTTGGAATTTATAATGGAGTATTGCGCTCATAATAGATATATTCAAGCTCTTTTCTTATATCATTGATTATTTCTTCGATAGTTTTATCGGCATGCACGGCATTTATTTTTCTTGCACTGCTTTCGGCATATTTTTTCTGCATCTCAATAACTGCACTGCCAGAAACTTTTTTTATTGATAATATAGAATATATCTTTTCAGCATATTCACGTATATAGCCATGATATTCATTTGTCATTTTTAATAGTTTCAAAATTTAGAATCAATTGTTCTATACCTTCTTTCTTCACATTTTCTTCCCTATAGAGCTGTTGCACTTTCGCTATAATATATCTTAATGCTTCTTCATGATAATCATGCCATGAAAGGTTGTTCTTTTTCAAGAAGGAATTTGCAGCATGTTCCGCATGCTTAATAAAACTATAATTTCTTAGTTTTAATGTTTTCCCAAGGCAATCATGAATCTTCTTTAATCCTGCGGCTTTTTTATTAAGCTGTTCTTCATACTTCTTAATATCTAATTTTTCCATTTTATTTTATGCCATACTCCTTTACTCTATTTAATTGTTTTTTTACTTTTTCAGTATATTTCCATCCTTCTCCTGGATTATATCCATATGCCAAAGCTTCTTCTATTGTCCAAGAGTTATTTTTCATTAAATAACGGATATACCATAATGCATTATGGATATTTTTTTCTGGAAAAAACAAGATATCTTCTCCGACAATGTCGATAACTTCTTCATTTTCTTTTTTTAGCAAATCATTTATAATCCTCTGGGTTGAATCATTTATACAATATATTCCTCTCGATGGGGGATAACCATTTCTTAAGTTTAAATCACTGGTGCTATTTGAGAAACTTCTCTCATGCGCCGCAATGGCTAACGCCCAGGCATAATGCTCCGGAATATCTTGTAAAAATTCATCGGAATATTCTTTTATTTTCTTTGCATAAAATCTTGCTCTTTTCTCATTCAAATTTTTTCCATATGTCTTTTTATAAGTTTCTAGAATGAATTTTACTGCTGATTCAATCTGCGAGTTCTCTTCATTTAATTTTTTTGATTCTTCTCTATTTGACTTAATTTCTAGAGATTCGAACTTTCTTTTGTTCTCTCCTTTTATTCTTTTCTCTAATGTTGAACCAAAAGTACTTTTCATTATTTCTACTTCTTCTTTTGTAGCATATCTTATATTCGGATTCTGCTTTTCTTCTAATAAATCTTTATTTACATATGCGCTACCTGTTAGAGCAAGTAGGATAATTAAACCGTACATTACATCTTTGATTCGTTCTCTCATTTTCCACATTATATATTCTTTTTTATTATAATTGTTACTATTAGATAGTAGCACTTATTTATAAATGTTTCTATTGTATAAATCCGACATGTATAATTAATTTTAAAAATTATAAAAGCCTACTATAGTGATGGAAAAAGAGTTTGAATTTATTCCTATAGATTATGACTCAATAGATATCGGCGACAAATCTTTTATAAGAATTTTCGGTAGGGATAATCATGGCAAAAGAATTTGTTTAATAGATTCTTGTGATTCTTTTTTTTATGTTATCCCAAAAAAAGGAAAAGAAAAATATATTTCAGATAAAGCTAAAAAATTGGAATTAGTGAATGCAAATAGGCGTGTTACTGTCCCAAAAACAGAAATTATAATAAAAAGATTTTTGGGAAGAGAGTATAAAGTTGTTAAAATATACTCAAGTAATCATAAAGATATCCCGGTTATTAAAGACATAGTTAAAGAATGGCCCGAAACAGAAAAAAAATTAGAAGTTGATATAAATTTTATAACAAGATATATTCTCGAGAGAGATGTCAAGCCATTAATTTGGCAGAAAGTACGGGGGGAAGAAGCTCCATTAGAAAAATACGGACTAGATAAGTGTAATTGTACAGTTTTTACTGTCAGTAAAATTGAAGAGTCGGAACAGCAACATGATTTCAAGCCGAAAATTCTCGCTTTTGATATAGAAGCTGATGAATTTGAAGTTGGGAAGGGGGAGATAATTCTTGTTTCTATAGTATCTAATACTGGAATGAAAAAAGTAATAACTTCAAAAAAATTCCGGGGGGCTGAAAAAGAAGTTGAATTTGTAGAGAATGAAAAAGAATTATTAAAAAAATTCAGAGAAATCGTTAAAAAAGAAGAAGCCGATTTTTTAGTGGGGTATTTCTCAGATGGATTTGATTTACCTTATATCCGTGCAAGAGCGGATAAGTATAAAATAAAGATGGATATTGGGTGGAGCAACAGCAATATAAATTTTATCCGCGGAGTTATAAGTTCTGCAAAAGTAAATGGTTTAGTTCATATCGACCTATTTAAGTTTGTTGAATCAATAATTGCCCCGAGTTTGCATACCGAAACCCTTTCTCTAAATGATGTTGCTTATGAACTCATAGGAGAAAGAAAGCTGGATATTAACATAAAAAAAGCAACAAAAACGAGTAATTCTGATGAAATAAAAAAATTTATTGCCTATAACTTACAGGATTCAATATTGGCTGAAAAATTATTTCAAAAACTCTGGCCAACAATCTCTGAGATAACAAAAATTGTTGCCCTTCCAGTATTTAACTCAACACGTTCGGGTTATTCTCAACTTGTAGAACATTATCTTATGTTAAATGCCTCGCGATTCAATGAAATGATTCCGAATCGCCCAACCCGAGATAAGATTATAGAAAGAAGAATGCATACATACGCTGGAGGATTTGTTTTGCAACCGCAATTTGCTTTGTATAAGAACATTGTTGTTTTTGATTTTTTGAGCTTCTGGCCCAATATCATATCTACATTTAATATTTCTCCGGAAACTTTACAATCAACAAGCAGAGAAGCATATGCAACGCCAGAAGTAGAGTTTGACGGCAAAAAAAGAAAATTTTATTTTAATAAAAAGATAAAAGCATTGATTCCTACAGTACTAACAGAACTTTTAGAAAAAAGAATTAAGATTAAACATGAATTAAAAAAGTATTCTACGCCTATTCTCGAAGCGAGGGCGCATGCGTATAAGACACTAGCAAATGCAACTTATGGCTATTTCGGATTTTTTGGTGCTAGATGGTATTGCTTAGAATGTTCTGCAAGCTCTACTGGTTTCGGGAAATTTTTTATACAGAAGGTTATAGAGAGAATAAAAAAAGCAGGATTTAAGGTTATCTATGGAGACACAGATTCAGTAATGTTCGAGCTTGGAGATAAAACTGAAAAAAATGCTTTGGAGCTCCTCGAGGAAATAAATAAAGAGCTCCCGGGGCGCTTAGAATTAGAACTCGAGGATATATATAGGAGAGGATTATTCGTTGCAAAAAAAACAGTTAAAGTAGGCGCAAAGAAAAAATATGCCCTTCTTGCGAAAGACGGCTCAATAAAAATTCGCGGTTTTGAAACAGTTCGCAGAGATTGGTGTTCCTTAGCTAAAGAAGTGCAACACCAAGTCTTAAAAACAATCCTCATGGAAGGAAAACCTGACAATTCAATAAAATATATACAGAACATAATAGAACAGATTAAGAAAAAGAAAATTCCCAATGAAAAATTAATCATTAGAACTCAGTTAAAGAAAGAGATAGAAAGTTATGAGTCTATAACTCCTCATGTAGTTATCGCTAAACGAATGCATGAGAGAAATATACCTGTTGGAGCAGGTTCATTAATTGAATTTATAATTGCAGAACAGAAAACAAAAAATAAAGCAAAAGAGAAAGCTGTGGGTTTAATCCGGGAAAGGGCAAGACTTCCAGATGAAGTTAAAGAAGGGGAATATGATGTAAACTATTATATTGAAAGACAGATTATTCCAGCAGTTGAGAATATACTAGACATATTCGGAATAACAAGAAAAGAGATAATCGAAGGGAAAAAGCAGAAAAAGCTTGGGGATTTCTAATCAAGATGGATAGAAAAAAGAATACAAAAGTAATTCATGTGAGAATGTGCCCAAGATGCAAGAGTATAAATATAAAAAGCGAGCCGCCGATGGGGTTAACCGGATTGACTGCTGTAGGAATCCCATTTATGAATCGCTGTCTTGATTGCGGGTTCAGAGGTTATTTTTTTCCAGAGGTAGCGGTTGAAATCCATAAGAAGAATATTAAAAATAAACTTAAAAATGATAGAACCAAAACCAGAATTTCTTAAGAGGATGAAGGAACTATTGAAAGATGAGAATGATTTTCAAAATTATCTAAGCATTATCAAAAAACCGACGAGAAATATCATAAGAGTTAATACAATAAAGATTTCAGAACAGGAATTAATCAAAAAGATTGAAAAAAAATGGAAAATAGATAAGATCTTTGAAAATGCACTTGAGATAAAATCGGATTTATTGCCGGGGGCTCTCGGTAAAGCAGTGGAACACCAATTAGGTTTATATTATATTCAAGAGCTTAGCTCGATGTTGCCCCCATTAGCATTAGAACCAAGAGAAGGAGAGGCTATTCTAGATTTATGCGCGGCTCCCGGAAGCAAGACAACACAAATCTCTATGCTTATGCAAAATAAAGGGACTATAATAGCAAATGACATAAGAATTGACAGGCTCAAGGCATTGCAAACAAATCTCGATAGATGTGGATGCACTAATGTGATAACAACAAAAATGAATGGAATAAATCTGTGTTCTAATTTAGAGAAAAAAAATATTCTATTTGATAAAATTCTTCTTGATGCACCCTGTTCTGGAGAAGGAATTGTACGCTCAGATCCTAACGTTTTGTTGATGTGGAATTTAAACATGATAAAAAAAATAGCGAGTGAGCAAAGAAAACTTATCTCAGCAGCTCTATCTTGTTTGAAAAGAGGAGGAATTCTCGTTTATAGCACATGCACCCATGCCCCAGAAGAGAATGAATTTATCATAGAATACGCCCTAAAAAATTTTAATATTGAGCTCCAAGAAATAAAACTACCAATTAAATCAAGAGATGGGATAGTCTCATGGGAGGGTGAGAAATTAAATAGCGAAATAAAATTTTGCCGAAGAATTTATCCACAAGATAATGACAGCGAGGGGTTTTTCATAGCGAAATTAATAAAAAAATGAAAATCCAAATGCTAAACAAGAAAGAAAAAAAGGAATTTGAAAATGAACTGAAAGAAACATATGGTATCATCTTGCCAAGATGCCAACTAATTAAAGCGGGTAAGGAGAAAATCCGGCTTTTCACGGGGGATTTTTCAGAACATGAACTCAATATTCTCGTAAGGACAGTAAACATTGAAACAATTGGAATTTATTTTGCGAAAAGAGAAAACGATGGAATCCGTCTTAACTTCGATTCCTGTAATATCTTTAAAGCAGAAAAAAATATAATCGATATAGATAGAAAAGAAGCCGAGAAATGGTTATCTGGAGATAATATTGAAAATCGGAAAAATAGCAAAGGATATGTCCTTCTTAAATTCGGTAATTTAATCGTGGGATGTGGAAAAGCAATAAAACAAACCATCATTAATTTTGTGCCAAAAGAAAGAAGAACGAATGTAGTGTAACTAATTGGTGGTAACAAATAGAAAAGCTTATAAAGCCCTTTTTCTTGTATTTTCCATGGTAAATGATGAAACATTAATGAGATTAGTCCACAGTGCAAAAGAGCTTAAGATAGTTAAAGCTATAAATCATATTACAAGCTCTACTGAAAATATAGACGTAATAATCAATAAAGTCGTAACGATAATTATGAACGAAATAGGGGTAAGACTAGTATTTTTCATCCTGGAAGAAAATGGTGAACTAGTTATAAAGAATTTGGATGAATCAAGACCACTCCATCCAGATTTTCAGGATCTGATAATGTTTATAGCAAAAGATACTATAAAATATTGTTCACATATTCATGTAAAACAAAGTCGTTCTGGAACAAGATTGAACAGATTTGGAATACAAAGTTTTATAAGCGTTCCTCTAATGTTACATGAAGGCCCGGTTGGTGCAATAATATTAATGTCTCAGCAAAGGAGCTTTTCAAATGCTGCTGTTAAATTGCTCAATTCAATTGCAAATCAGACAGCTTCTGCTATAGAGCATATATTCTTGAAAAAGAAAGTTGATGAAAAAAATGAAAAGATCGCAAAGCTATATAGCAAACTCTATGATAAAGAAGCAAAAAAAGCAGTTATTGATGCGTTAACAGGATTATTTAATAAGAGATATTTCACAGAGTTGATGGATTCAAAGGCAAGAGAAGGAAAACAATTAAGCCTAATTATGATTGATTTAGATTTTTTCAAGAGTTATAATGATACTTTCGGACATGTTGAGGGAGATAATCTATTGAGAAATCTTGGGCAATTTATAACAAGAAATTTTAAAGATTTAAAAGCATGCCGTTATGGCGGGGAAGAATTCGCCATAATAGTTGAATCGAACATTGATGATGCGATTTCAGTCGCAGAGAATTTAAGGAGAAATGTTGAAGCATTTTATCCAAAGAAAGCTAAAAGGCCCGTAACATGTTCTATAGGAGTAGGACAGAGAAACAAAGGAGAGGATATTGAAAGTTTTATAAAACGTGTTGATAATGCCTTATACAAAGCGAAAGAATCTGGCAGAAATCAAGTTCAAATTGCAAACTAGAAGAAAAGATAATTAATTCTATACTTTTATAAATCCCTGAGTTTTTGGAATTTAATGGAACAGCAAGAACTAGAAAAATGGCGTGAAGCAGGTAGAATAGCATCGCAAGTTATGGATTATGCGAAAAAAATTGTTAAGCCAGATATGTTATTGCTCGAGTTGGCTGAAAAAATAGATTCCAAGATTATTGAACTTGGCGGTAATCCCGCTTTCCCAGTAAATTTATCAATTAATGAAATCGCCGCCCATAGCACACCGGCAATGAATGACGAAGAAAAAGCTCATGGTTTGTTAAAAATTGATATAGGTGTGAATATTGATGGTTACATTTCTGATATGGCATGCTCAGTTGACTTGACTTCTGATAAGAAATATGCTAAATTAATTGAAGCAAGTAGAGAAGCACTTGATAATGTAATCGAGATAATAAAACCGGGAATTATGCTCGGAGAAATTGGTGCGGAAATACAGAAGACAATTGAAAAGCATGGATTCACACCAATAGTTAATCTAAGCGGGCACGAACTTCAGAGATATTTGCTGCATGCAGGACTTACAATTCCAAATATAGATACTGAAAGTAAAATCGCGCTCAAAGAAGGGCAAGTAATCGCATTAGAGCCTTTCGCAACAACTGGCCAGGGCATTGTTCAAGATGGCAAGCCAAGCGGAATCTACAAGTTTGAATCAGTAAGGCCAGTAAGAGATGTTATTGCGCGGGATATTCTAAAATATGTTTGGAGTGAATTTAAAGAATTGCCATTCTGTTCAAGACAAATAGCAAAGAAATTTGGGGCAAAGAGCCTTTTTGCACTGCACGAATTAGAGCAAGCGAGAGCATTACATCACTTCAAGCAACTCGTGGAAAAAACAAAAGCGCCAGTTTCGCAAGCCGAGCACACAATTCTCGTTACAAAAGACGGCTGTGAAGTTTTGACAAAAGAAGGATAATAAACAACGGAATCATCCGGTGTAACTTTGTGTATGATTTTCTAAAGCCGCTCTGGCGCTTCTCAAGTAGTGCGTTTCGATATCTTTGTAACGTTTTATGGTTTCTTCAGTGATGCTCGCGCCGATTTTTTTCATTGCTGTCTCGAAATGTTTCTTTTTAACTTCCTTAGCGTTGATGTTCTCACGCAGGGCAAGCATTCCAGCTTCTTTGCATATCGCTTCGATATCCGCGCCACTGCATCCCTGGGTTTTTTCAGCTAATAGTTTTATGTTAACATCTTTGGCTAATGGCATATTCTTAGTGTGAACTTTGAAAATTTCTTCGCGTTCAGCTTTATCAGGAGCATAAATTCCGATTATCCTGTCAAATCTTCCCGGTCTTAACAATGCTGAATCAAGCATGTCAGGCCTGTTAGTAGCTGCAACAACAACTACATCGTGTAATTCCTCAATTCCGTCCATTTCCGCGAGCAATTGATTCAAAACACGTTCTGTAACATTGTTTCCTATTTCACGGCCTCTCGTTGATGCTAAGGCATCTATCTCGTCAAAGAAAATAATGCAAGGCGCAACTTGCTTTGCTCTTTCGAAAACTTTGCGAACACCCTCCTCGCTTTTGCCAACCCACATTGATAGCAAGGAAGGCCCCTTAACTTGTATAAAATTCGCTTCGCTTTCTGTTGCTACTGCTTTAGCAAGTAGAGTCTTGCCTGTGCCCGGCGGCCCATAAAGCAATATTCCTTTAGGAGGTTTTATTCCTATGTGCTTAAAAGAATCTGGATATTTCAAAGGCCATTCAATTGCTTCTTTCAATTCTTGTTTCGCTTTCTCCAATCCGCCAACATCATCCCATTTAATATTCGGTGATTCTACAAGAACTTCACGCATCGCGCTTGGTTGAACAAATTTCAAAGCTTCACGGAAGTCTTTATCACTGACTTTTAATTTATCGAGAATTTCGTTGCTTATCGGCTCTTCTTCTTTGAGTTTTAAATCTGGAAGTATTCTTCTCAAAACATTCATGGCTGCTTCCTTGCATAATGCTTCTAAGTCAGCTCCAACAAAACCATGCGTAATACTTGCTAACTCTTCCAGATTAACATCTTTAGTTAGTGGCATATTTCTTGTGTGTATTTTTAGTATTTCAACTCTGCCTTTTTTATCAGGAACTCCAATGTTTATCTCTCTATCGAATCTTCCAGGACGTCTTAGAGCAGGATCAATTGAATTGGGCATGTTTGTTGCACCTATAACGACAACTTTCCCTCTTGATTTCAAACCATCCATACAAGTCAAAAGCTGAGAGACAACTCTTCTTTCTACTTCGCCAAAAGATTCTTCACGTTTAGGCGCAATTGCATCAATTTCATCAATGAATATAATGCTCGGCGCACTTTTCTCAGCTTGATCGAATAAATCTCTAATTTTCTTCTCACTTTCTCCGTAGAATTTGCTCATGATTTCGGGCCCATTCAACAAAATGAAGTTAGCTTCGCTTTCTGTTGCTACTGCTTTAGCAAGTAAAGTCTTGCCTGTGCCCGGCGGTCCAAATAGTAAAACGCCTTTGGGAGGTTCAATTCCTAAGCGAGAGAATATTTCGGGATGTTTCAATGGAAGCTCTACCATTTCTCTAATCTTTTTAATTTCTTCGTCTAAGCCACCTATATCTTCATATGTCACTTCAGGCACTTTTCCTTCTTCTTGTATATCAACTGCAGTTGAATTAAGAGTGAATTCTGTGTTTTCAGTGATGAATACCGCTTGTTTCGGATTTGTATTAACAATGATAAATCTTATATCGCGGAATTGCCCAAAACCCATGCTTCCAAATGCTTCTCCAAAAATACTAGATAAATCTCCGTCTAAAAAATTACTCATATCTGGAGCAATTTCTCTCCTTCTTCTTGCCCCGCCCATTACAATTATATCTCCAGCCATGACTGCTCTTCCCAATAAACCATTCTTAAAATAATCAGCATCTGCCTCTACTCGAATGCCCTTTTGTGCAGGAGCGATTGTTATTTTTTTTGCTTCTTTAAGTTCAGCCTTGCTTACAGAAACAATCTCTCCTATTCCGGTTCTGGCATTTCTTCTTATTATGCCATCAATTCTTATGATATTCTCTCCGACATCAGAAGGATAGGCTCTATCTACTATCGCAACAGTATCTCTAGAACCGTGTATAAAAATAGCATCACCGACTTTTACATTTAATTTTTTCATCGTGGCAGTGTCAATTCTAGCTATTCCTTTATATGCATCCTCTTGAGATGCTTCCATTACCTTAAGTTTGATTATTGTTTCTGTCATTTTATTATTCATCAACCTCAAATAAATTTGTCCTTTTTCCTTTTTCTTTTTTTTCTTCATCGAGGGTATCTTCATTAAAAAATAATGATAATTTTCCTGGAGATTCTAGCATCAGTCTCACAATTCTATTCATTCTATCCATATGTCGGGCCATTCTTTCATTCATTTCCTGCTCGAGATTAATTATTTCTCGCGGGATAGAGACGGTATAACTATTTCCGACCATCCGCAATTTAACTGCGAAAGGCCTCTGTTTAAGATGTGAAAATTTTTTGAATTCCTCGATATCTTTAGGATGATAGATAGTTTTAGAGCATCCATCGCATTTTAACATTCTTATTTTGAAACCATCCCGAACAATAAAGGAAGGGCGCATTTTCTTTCCGCATTTCTTGCACAAAACTATTTGATTGAATATATCTTCCATTTTGGTATATCCTTTTATGTATACATATATAAATATATACTATTTAAATCTTTCGGTTTCAATCTTTTGTTTAAATCAATTATTTAAGAGAGGGATTTCTATTTTTTTGTGCTTCGTAAATTTTTTGTAGAATTCTCTCGGCTATTTTTTTTGCATTAGCTAAATTACTATCGCTGTGGGGACATGGAATAAAAATCAAGAATTCGTCGCCCGCAGATTCATTTAATCTGTGCGCTATAACATCGGCGGTTCTCTGCTTCCCATGCTCCACATCCATATTTTCATGTCTTATGTTAGAATGAATGACTTTTCCTATCATTTCTATATATTCGTCAACTTTTGTATAGCCAAGTTTATTATTCCAATCATGTAGATTATCTAAATCAAATAACAGATAATAACCCTCGATTATTCCTTTTTCTTTTAATTTTTCTAAGTTTAAAACAAATCCAGTCTTGTTTAGTAACCCAGTAACTGGATCTTTCAAAGCGAACTCTTCGAGAATTCTTCTATATTCATCAGATAAAACCCTCGAAAGCATATGATAATTTTTAACTTTCTCCTTTAAACTCTCATGCAATTTGCTTCTAAGTCTTCTGCCAGTATAAACGCAAATATTATTAAAATTATTTATCTTGTTTTTCTTCGCCTTTTTTATAGCTTCTACAGCCTCTTCGAAGCTCCTCCCAATACCGCAAGATAAAGTTATAATATTCATAAGAAAATCCTATTGTGCAAATTTAAAAATGTTTCTAAAGAATGATTTAAAAAAGCTTTTCACCTTGAGGAATTATGAGAATTGGAGTTTTATTTTCAGGCGGCAAAGATAGCTGTTATGCTGCTTTTCTCTCGCAAAAACAAGGGCATGAAATAGTATGTCTAATCAGCATTATATCAAAAAATCCCCATAGTTATATGTTTCATACTCCAAACATCAAGTTTGTAAAGAAACAAGCTGAAGCGATGAAATTGCCTATTCTTATTCAGAGAACAGCTGGAATAAAAGAGATGGAGCTTCTTGACTTGGAAAAGGCAATTAAACGAGCTATGAAAAAATACAAAATAGAGGCGATTGTCACAGGAGCCATTGCCTCGATGTATCAGACTTCTCGTATAAAAAGCATATGTGATAAGTTAAAATTAAAATGCCTGAATCCATTATGGCAAAAAAACCAGTTTGAAATGCTCCAAGATATAATTGGGGAGGGATTCGGAGTATTAATAACGGGAACGTTTGCCCTCGGTTTAGAAGATTTTGTCGGAAGAAAAATAAATCAAGAATTTATTAGAGATATAAAAAAAATTCATGAAAAATATAAAATAAATGTCGCGGGCGAAGGTGGAGAATTTGAAAGCTTTGTTCTTGATTGTCCTTTATTCAAGAGAAAAATTGAAATTGAGAGGAGTCAAATCAAAAAAGATAAAGACAATTGCAGCATCTTAATTATTGATAAAATAAGATTTATTAATAAAAAACACTATAAATAAAATATGAAAAAGGAAAATTAGAAAAATGAAAATCAGAAAAGCCAAACTCGAAGATCTCGGAGAAATAACAAAAATAGCCAAAGAAAGTATAAAATTTCATAGCAGGTATCGCCCCAATCATAGCACAAGTTATAGCATAAGAAAAGCAGCTAATTACTATGCCAAAGGATTAAGAAAATCGATTCAGAATGATATTTTTCTTGTAGCTGAAACTGAAAAGATAGTTGGCTATGTTTATGGCGATATTAAAAAATGGTATCCTGGCTATAAAGTCGGCTGGGTAATAGATATTGCAGTCGATAAAGCATACTGGAACAAGGGAATAGGCAAAACTTTATTGAAGGAAATAATCTTCGCTTTCAAGAGAAAAAGATGCAGGGAAGTTTATTTGGATGTTCTTACCGAGAATGAACGAGCATTACATTTGTACGATTCCCTTGGCTTTAGCAAGACAGGTTACAGAATGAGAAAAATATTATGATAAACTATTTAAATTATTCTTGTCAAGTTTAATTATGGCAGCAAAAAAAGAGACAGAAAAATCGGTTGATTTTGCCGCGATTGAGCAAAAGTGGCAAAGCGAGTGGGAAAAAGCAAAAATTTTCCAAGTCAAGGAAGACAAGAACAAAAAGAAGTTTTATGTTCTCGAGATGTTTCCTTATCCGAGCGGGGAAGGATTGCATATGGGCCATGCTTTCAACTACACAATTGGAGATATCTATGCTCGCTTTAAGAGAATGCAAGGTTTTAATGTTCTTTATCCGATGGGCTATGATTCTTTCGGATTGCCTGCGGAAAACGCCGCAATCAAGGCAGGAAGCCACCCAAAAGGCTACACAGATAAGGCAATCAAGAATTTCATTGAGCAACAGCATAGATTGGGCTTAAGCTATGATTGGACAAGGCTCGTGATAACAAAAGATCCTGAATATTACAAATGGAACCAGTTTTTCTTTCTCAAGCTTTATGAAAAAGGCCTCGTGTACAGAAAAAAATCAGCTGTCAACTGGTGTCCTAAATGTCAAACTGTCTTAGCTAATGAGCAAGTTCATTCTGGCAGATGTTGGCGCCATGAAGATACAGATGTTGAAATTAAACACTTAGAACAATGGTTCATCAAAACTACCGAGTATGCTGACGAGCTTTTAAGAGATTTGTCAAAATTAGATTGGCCTGAAAGGATAAAGATTATGCAAGAAAATTGGATTGGCAAGAGTCATGGCATCAATATTAACTTTACAATAAATGGAAAGCCATGGCCAATTTTCACAACAAGGCCGGATACAATCTACGGTGTGACATTCATGGTTGTTTCAGCTCAACATCCTAAGCTCATGGAACTTGTAACAGCAAAACAAAAGCCCCAAGTCGAGACATTCTTGAAAAAATTAAAATCAGTTTCAGAGAAAGAACTTGAGGAAATGGAAAAAGAAGGAGTTTTCACAGGAAGCTATGCAATAAACCCAATTACAAAGGAAAAAGTCCCTGTTTATGCAGGCAATTTCGTCCTTGCTGAATACGGCTCTGGCATGGTTATGGCTGTTCCAGCTCATGATCAGCGAGATTTCGAGTTCGCTAAAAAATACAAACTTCCAATCCGCGTTGTGATACAGCCAAAAAACAAGCAACTCGATGCCAAAACAATGCACGAAGCTTTTGTCGAAGAAGGAATTCTTGTCAATTCTAACAAATTTGATAGCTTGAATAGTAAAGTTGCAATAGAAAAAATTTCAGATTTTATTGAAAAACAAAAGCTTGGCAAGAAAACAGTTAATTACAAACTTCGAGATTGGCTTGTCTCTCGCCAGAGATATTGGGGCACGCCAATTCCAATGATTTATTGTGATAAATGTGGCATAGTTCCTGTTCCTGAAAGCGAGCTGCCTGTCTTGTTGCCTGAAAAAGTAGAATTTGGCAAAGGCAATCCTCTTGCTACAAACAAATCATTTGTAGAAACAAAATGCCCTAAATGCAAAGGCAGGGCTCGCAGAGAAACTGACACAATGGACACTTTCTTCGACTCGAGTTGGTATTTCTTGAGATATTGCGACAACAAGAACAATAAAGCGCCGTTTAGCAAGGAAAAAGTAGAATATTGGAATCCTGTCGATGTTTATATTGGGGGCGCAGAGCATGCTACAATGCATCTCATCTATGCAAGATTTTTCATCAAAGCATTGAGAGACATGAAAATGCTCAAGATAGATGAGCCTTTCCTTAGACTTTTCAATCAAGGCATGTTGCATGGAAGCGATGGATTCGTAATGTCGAAGTCAAGAGGAAATGTGGTAAATCCTTTAGATATGATTAAGAAATATAGTGCTGACACTCTCCGCCTTTATCTTGTCTCGCAGGCTTCTCCAGACAAAGACACAAACTGGAGCGATGAAGCCATAGAAGGGAGCTTCAGATTTATCCTCCGGATTATGAATTACTTCAATAAAGTAAAAAAAGGCAAAAGCAGCGCAAAAATAGAGAGCAAGTTCAACAAAACAGTCAAGGAATTTACAGATGATATCGAGAACTTTAGGTATAATCTCGCAATTATCAAGCTTCGCGAGTTGTTCGAATCACTTGGAGAAGAAGAAAATCAAGAGATTCTTGAAGGTTTCCTGAAACTTTTCTCATTATTCTGCCCTCACATTTCTGAAGAACTCTGGCACAAGCTCGGCAACAAAACATTTATTTCAACAGCACAATGGCCAAAATTCAATGAAAAGAAAATAAAGCAAGAGTTTGAGCAGCAAGATAAAGCTCTCGAGCAACTCAAACAAGATATCAATCATGTTATAAAAATCATAAATAAGAAGCCCAAGACAATCTATATTTATGTTATCCCTAAAGAACTAGCGCTTTACGATTCAAAAGAGCTCGAGCGAGTATTCTTGTGCAAGATTCAAATCATGGCAAACAACAAAGCAACTTATGATCCTCAAAACAAAGCAAGCAAGGCAAAGCCCGGCAAGCCCGCGCTCTATATCGAGTAATTATAACAATTATAGATAATCTATAAATATTCTCTCATATTATTTGATTATCTTCTTAGTTAGGTAGAATAAAAGCAAAATTTTCAAATTTTCTTGATTGATTTCCCAGTCTAAAGGGACAGTCCCCATGAAGCTATTACAAGAAGGGCAACGGATAGATAATTTTGGATAGTTAATATTCCCTTGATGATAAACTGAGAGAATATAATCTTTAACTTTATTTAATTGTTTTTTCTGGCCTTTATAAGTATAATATCCTCTGCAAGTATTTCTCTTAGGATTCTTAGATACACCATAGCATATCAATTCTAAATTTAAAATATTATCAACTTTCTTTTTTATATCCCTCTGCATTTCTGAAGGATATTTGTTGATAAAATTATCCCAATTTTCTATCTTAATATTATCTATCATTAAAAAACAAAAACTGAGACTATTTATAAATTTTTCTATTATTATAACTAAAAAGTGGCACCAAATTATCAGATTCATTCAAGCACAGCCTTGTTCTATAATGATGTAACTTTATAATAGTAACAAATAGAAAGATTTATAAAGTCCTTTTTCTTCAAATATGTATAAATTATACATAAAATCTAAAATGGCCAAGGTTAAAAATAACAAAGCTAATGGCAATGGCAAGTCATTTGTATTAACTAAAAAAATCGCAAAGCATGGCTCCCAAGCCATTATTGTCGTTCCAAGAATTCTAGAGCAAGAGTTAAGGCCAAACACAATAGTCCAGCTTAAGATAGATGTAATAAAGGAGGCCGAAAAATGAAAAGATTAGAAGAAATCTTAACAAAAGAAGAATTAGATACATTGCAAGAAAAAGGCTACATGCCTCTCGAAGTCATCGGTGAAGGTAGTACAAGATATGTTATCAAAGCAAAATATCAATCTAAAGAAGGACCTCTCTCAAAGGAAGTTGTTATAAAGATACCCAAAAACGGCAATGATATTGATAATCCATCTGTATTAACCTTAGTTAACTTAGCTAAAGGAGATATTAATGAAAAAGAATTGATATCTGCTAGTCAAATAAGTCACCCAAATATTATTAATATTGTAGATACAATCAAAATTAATAGTAAGACAGTTAATATCGAAGAATATTTTGATGGGGCTCCTCTCTATAAAAAGAAATTAGATAAAAAAGAGAAGCTAAAAGTAATAAAACAAATAATTGATGGGGTTTACTATCTAAATGAGAAAAAAGGAATTCTTCATAGGGATTTAAATCCTTCAAATATCTTAGTTAATGAGGATGGTTTAGTGAAAATAATAGATTTGCAGCTTTCTAGGAGCGATTCTGCTATAATAGAGAAATATTTACCAACTCATGGTGGCCGTTTTTGTGCCGACCCAAGAATGTTAGATGCAATAGTCAAAGGGGGAAAGACAGAAACAACTAAGAAATCAGAGGTTTTTGCTTTAGCGTCTATAATTTACAATTTATTTAGTGATGGCAAGTTTCCTTCTTATTATCATTTAGATTTCGACGAAAATGGGAATGAAGTTGAAATAGGAACTCGAAAAATAAAAATCGTTTTAAAAAATAATGGCTCAAAGATTGAATTTTCACCGGAAGAATACAGAAAAGAATTAAAAAAAACCCTAAAACAGATCCCCAGAAAATACAGAAAAATGCTCTATAAAGGGTTAAGTCTTGACAATAAATTTAATAGTTATACTGTATCTGAGTTTAAGAAAGATTTTGAGAAAGCAAATAATTCAAAAATAAGCAGATATTTATGGTCTGCCCTAGGCATAACCACCCTAGCTTCTGCGATAATTATCAACGCAGGTAAAAACAAACCACTTGAGCTGGCAAATCCTTTTGTGGATCCAGAATATTGTGATTCTACTTATTTCGAGCATGCTTCTAAATCACTTGGAGAAGACTGGTTTTATATATGTTACAACATTAAGCCTAAAGATATTAAAGAAAAAATTGCACAAAAACAGAGTGAGATAAATAATATAGAAGCTTATGTTGATTCCTTAACTTTTGATACAGGTAAACCAAAACCTTTAGACAAAAAAGCATTTAGAGCAATCTTAATTGCACAAGCCCTTGAAGATAGTGCAGAACTCAAGAAAATTTATGGTAAAGATAGATCCCTGCCATATCTAGCGGCAAAAAATTTAGGTAGTCTATATTGGGATCCAAAAACTCCACCAGAAAAAATTAAATCAGCAAAATCTACTTTCGAATTTTGCAGAAACGCATCTCGTGATATTGAACAAGCGATAGTTAGGTATTTTACAACATTAGAAGAAAACTGCCGTGCATCTTCTAGTTATGATGGTCCTGAATATTTTTCAGATGAACCAACAAAAGACAGGCTCGCAAAAACCGCTTTAGTTATTTATTATAAGTATGATGAATGGAAAAAAGAATTTGAAAAGACTAAAAAGAAATAACTAACAAGTTGTTATTCATTCTTATTATGGCATCCGAAAGCTCATACAGATAAGGCCCTAAAAAGGTTTTATTATCAATTTTATTCCTAATTCTCTGATACTCTTTTGCAAAGCTGACAGCATCATCTTTACTAAACTCGAACATAAGTTTGCCGAACAAATCCAGTAGCTTTCTTAATGCCCTCAATGTTTCTATTTCTTCTTTTGTTATTTTTAATTTCCCCTGGGCCTGTTTTGCCATTTCTTTAAAAAGGTCTCCTATTTGCTCTAGGGTCATTATTATTCCATATATCTGCGGGGTTTTTGAAAAATCAGTATAGCCTTTCTTGTTGAGAACTCTCAAACAGAAATTTACAAATTTGTTTATGCTTACATCTATTTCAATAACCGGCTCGAGATTTTGCTTTTTCTCAATTGAATCTATTAATTCTTGAGCCATTGAATCCAAAACAAGAAATATTCTCTTGATTATATCATCGATATCCTTCGCTTCTGCTCCCGTAATTTCCTTTATAATAAGACTATTCTGCCCCTGCTTTATTATTTCAAATCCAAGAAGCTCGTTGAGTACTCGTTTCTGGAAGTCCTTTATTTCAGAAGGATTTGAAAATTTAATTTCAAGTTCATCAACTCCCTTAATATAGTAAGAAGCGAGAATTCTATTTATTAAAGGATGCCATCCAGAAACATCTATAAAGACTTTTTCTTTGCCTTTTATTTTTTTTACGCTCACAATTAAGTTTTCATTGGCCTCTTCTATATCCACTTCTTTCCCTTTTTCCAAGTTAAATTTCTTACACCACTTGCTTGGCAAGCTAATCATTAAAGTTGCTGCTCCTTGCTTGACAATCTTTCTTTTCATGCAATAATTAAGAAACAGATATATTTAAACTTTTCTAAAAAATATAAACATTTATACTAATATATATAGTTTAATAAAAAGGTATAAATTATTATTTCTAATGTTATTACTATCATAGAGTGAATAAAAGCTCTATAATGAAGGTTAAAAAATGAAAATTAAACAATTTGTGAAGAAAGTTGTTCGGGAAATCAAAGACACAGGAAAAGCGGCTTTGTATACTTTACCATTTTGGTTGCCTCAAGTTTTGGAAGCAAAAGCTCTAGACTTGCAAGCAACTAAGACAGTAGTAACCCAAGACTATATGCATGGTGCATGGTTAAAAGCAAGCAAAACAGGAAACAGCTTTTATGCAGGTAGTGTTACAGACTTGGGCCATGGATTTTACTTTGACGCAGGCGTAAGCAACTCAGGTATCAATGGCGCGATTCTAGGCAAAGATCTTGGCTTAGAAGCTTCAACTGACTTGAAAGGCAAGAAAAGAGTTAGCCTTGACGCAAGAGTGCTTGGAACAGGCTTTAGCGCAACAGGAACTGTTGATTCAGAAGGTAAAACAGCAATCAGCGGAAGTGCTTTCAGAGCAGAGCAAATAGGCAAGGGAACTTATTTCGGAAAAATAGATGTAAGCAAAGATAATGTAGCTGTAAGCGGCTTAGGATTTTACGTAGGCCCTACAATTGGTTCATTAACTTTAGTGCCTTTAGCTTACTTTTCCAAACCAGTAACTTCAAGCGGCTATTATTTCATGACAGGCGCAGTTGGCTTGAACGGAAAAGTCTCAGTCTCCGGAACAGTTGGAACATCTGACTTCAAAGATTTCGCACCAAGCTTGAAAGTTGCATATAAATTTTAATTTTTTTGTTTTTTATTTTATTTTTTAAAGTAAAGCCAAAGAGAAAGGAAAATGAATAATCTCAAAGGAATAGCCCCCCTTATTGCAGTTATAGCTTTCTTTTCATTGATAACAGTTCAGGGAATCAGAGAAACTATAGACAACTGGAAATTAAGAGGGTACTATAATCACGCTGTTTTAGAGTATGGGGATACAAATAAGAATAGAAAAATAGAAGAAGAGGAAGATGAAATATTTAGAAAAGAATTAACAAAAGATATTCAAAATGAACCAGGTTATGAATCGTTTAATTGGAGAGAAAATACACACATTGCTTATAATCCTGATGCAAAAAATCTTTTGAATCTTATAAAAAAATATAAGCCTTTAAAATGATACCAAACATAACTGGAATAAACAAAGCCATAAATAATCTTGAAAAAAGTTTAAGGGACATTGCATATGAAGCTTATTTGCGAGGCTTGAGCGATGGATTTGAGAAAAAAGATAGAATTTGTCCTAAATCCTATGATCCTGTAAAGAAATTTTATGATACGGGTTATGAAATGGCTTTAAAGTTATTAGAATCTTGTATTGATTAAGCCAGCACAGCCTTGACTCTTCTCACGCCGCCAGCAACGCTTTCTTGTTCGATGATTTTGAATTTTTTGTTGCCTTCTCCCAACTCACTTGTGTTAGAAACATGGGGGCCCATACAAATTTCTATTGAAGGGCCGATGAAATAAACTGAAACAATATTGGTTTTATATTCAAACTCGCTCTTCGCTATTTTCTTTGCCTCACTTAATGGCATTTCTTTTTTCTCGACTTTAATCGCCTCTCGGATAATCTTATTTACTATATCTTCAACTTGCTTTATTTCCTGCTCTGTCAACTTCCTATCAAAATTAAAATCAAATCTCAAGCGCTCTGGTGTAATGTTAGAGCCGCGCTGCATTATCTGCTCGCCAAGAACTTTTCTCAGAGCATAAAGTAATAAATGAGCAGCTGTGTGTAATTTTATCGTTGGATAAGTTGCATCACTCAAGCCACCTTTGAATTTTTTCTCTGCTCCTACTCTGCTGAGCTCTTGATGCTTCTTGAACTGTTCATAAAATCCTTGTTCATCAACTTTTATCCCGTGTTCCTCGCACAATTCTTTAGTAATTTCAATAGGGAACCCATAGCTCTGAAACAAGAAAAAAGCATCTTCTCCGGAAATTTCATTTTTCTCTAAAAATCTTTTAAATTTATTCAGCCCTTTTTCTAATGTTTTGCGGAACTTTTCCTCTTCTTTTTTCAATTCACTTAAGATAAATTCAGATTTCTTTTTGAGCAAAGGATAGTCCTTATGATAAATATCAATTATAATTTTAGCGACATCTTGTGTGAAGTCATTGTTGATGCCGAGAAGTTTGCCATGTCTTATAGAGCGCCTGATAAATCTTCTGAGGATATATCCTTGATCGACGTTGCTCGGCACGATTCCGTGCTCATCCCCTAGAATAAAAACAGATGCTCGCATGTGGTCTGTTATTATCCCAATACTTCTTTTTTGATCTTCGCTAGGCTCTCTAATTTTTGCTATTTCCTTAATTTTATTAAAGATTGGCGCAAGTGTTTCAATTTCATAGACGCTTTTCTTGCCCTGTAACATTGCTACAGTTCTTTCAACGCCCATCCCAGTATCTACATTTCTCTGCTTAAGCATTTCAAAACCTTTATCAGTTTTATTGTATTCCATGAAGACATCATTCCAAATTTCGAAGTATTTCCCACATGAACAGCCGGGTTTGCATTCTTTTGAGCAAGGTTTTTTTCCTGTATCAATAAACATCTCAGTGCAAGGACCGCAAGGTCCTGTCTCGCCAGCAGGCCCCCACCAATTATCTTCTTCGCTTAAAAAATAAATTCTCTCTTCTGAGATTCCCAATGATTTCCATATTTTCGCTGTTTCTTCATCCCGAGGGATATCTTTATTTCCTGCAAAACAAGTAACATGTAATTTTGCAGCATCTAATTTCAAAATCTTAGTCAAAAATTCATAGCTCCATCCTATAGCTTCGCGTTTCCAGTAATCTCCAAGACTCCAGTTGCCAAGCATCTCAAAAAAAGATAGATGCATTCCGTCTCCGACTGAATCGATGTCTCCGGTTCTAAGACATCTCTGAACATTAACGAGTCTTTTGCCTTGGGGATGTTTCTCGCCTAACAAGAAAGGCACGAGAGGATGCATTCCAGCTGTGGTGAACAAAACAGAAGGATCATGCTCTGGAATGAGACTCGCATTTTGAATTTCTTTATGCCCCTTCTTTTTGAAAAATTCTAGATAATTCTCTTTTAATTGATTTGAGTTCATAATATTTTAATGAATAAGGGGTTTTAAAATCTTATTTATTTTTCTTATATATGTCTTTTATTTATTTTCTATATTATTTTTTCCTTAGTTCTTCTAATCTCTTTCTTATAGAATCCAATTCTAATTGATATTTTCCCTTTCTTGTTTTTTTATCTATTTTAAGGGAGGGCTTTTCAAATGCGACATGGATATTTTCTTTAGAGAATTTGACTTCGGGCAAGAAAGATTTTATTTTTTCTATTTCTAAATCAAGCTCCTCAGAAGCAATTAAAAAGTCGCGCTGAAGTTTATGTTTTGCTTTTTTTAAATTATTTATTTCTTCGGTCTGCGCAGCAAGATTTACAAAAGCAGAGTTTATATTTAGAACTTCTTCCATTATTTCTTTTAACTCTTCTTTTTCAATCTGTATATATACTCCTTTCATTTGAATATGAGCTCACGGGTATCGCCGTGAGCTTTTTTTCCCCAGAAAGTTAATTAAATCTTAGATGATAAATTCTCCTCAATAGATTCTAATTTGGCTCTTATTGCATTAAGCTGTTCTTGCCATTGAGCAATTTCAGCATCTTCTCGAGCTTTTACTTCTTTTATTTTTTGGGCTATTTCTTCAAGATAAGCAACTTTTCTGGAAATAGCTTGTATGCTCGTGATAATCTCTTTAAATTTTTCTAATTTTATGAATAATGGTTTTGATTTTTGTGAGGAATCTGATGTGCTTATCATTTTTGTTCTTGGGGGCAATTTTGTAATCTGTTTTTCTTCAGCAGATTCCCATTGTTCAATTCTACTAGATGGGCTTATCTCTCTAGAAAATTTTCTTTCTTCAGGCACAAATTCCGGGATAATCTCTTCTTCTTCCTTTGGCTTTTGAATCTCAGGAATATCCAGAAATTCTGGGGCGTCTTCATCTTTTTCAGGGACAATTTTTCTCTTTTTAAATAGTACCATGTATTTACTTTTCCAAGAATATATAAATACTTTTGTCTAAATTCTTTAGTTACTACAATTTTAATACAAAAATAGAAAAGTATATATTTAAGAAATTTTAGAAAAAATAATACTTATCTGGTAAATTTTGCGTGATTTATAAAAGATGAATAAAGGTTCAAACGAAAAATTCGCTCTTCTGAGCGAAGTGATAAAGAAAATAGCCGGCAAGAATACCGAACCTATTCTACCCATTCTCATAAAAAAGAAGAATATAAATGAGTTTACCATAGCTGAAAAACTAAAACTCACGATAAATCAAACAAGAAATATCCTCTATAAGTTACATGCATTCAATATTGTTTCATTTACAAGAAAAAAAGATAAGCGAAAGGGGTGGTACATTTATTTTTGGACAATCGATGAACCGCGCGCTTTACAAACATTGAAAGATATAAAAAACAAGGAGATAGAAAAATTAGAAATTCTCTTAAAAAACCGCCAGGAAAAAAGATTCTTTGTATGTCCAGAAGACAATATTGAACTAAATGAAGAGAATGCTATGCATCATGAGTTTATTTGCCCAGAATGCGGGAAACTCCTTGAATTAGCCAATAATGAAAAAAGAATCAGAGAAATAGTAAATAAGATAGAATCAATAAAGAGAGATATTAATAAAATAGATGCCCAGTTAGAAATTTTGGCTCCAAAACAAGAACTGAAAGAAAAAGCAAAGAAAAAAAGTAGAGTAAAGGAAAAGAAAGTTGCAGGGAAAAAGGGAAAATTTAAGAAAAAGGTTGTAAAGAAAGGCAAGAAAAAAGTTAAGAAAAAATCAATAAAAAAGAAAGGTGTTAAAAAAGTTAAGAAAAAGGTAAAAAAAGCCATGAAGAAAGGCAAGAAAAAAAGATGAAGGAAAAAAATAATTTTAGTATAACTCTAATACTAATCATTATTAATGCAATTATTTTCGCAGTATTCTATATATGGAGTTTTTTTGATGAAAATATTTTTAATTTTATAGCATTGCAGCCAGCATTAATATTGCATGGGCAGTTTTTATGGACTCTCGTGACTCATATGTTCATGCATGCTAATATTCCACATTTATTTATAAATATGCTCTCATTAATGTTTCTGGGTTCGTTTAGCGAGAGACTTATTGGGAAAAAAAGATTTCTATGGTTTTATCTGATATCAGGCATATTTGCAGCAGTAACATTCATTTTGTTTGCCCTCATTTTTCATGCTGATATGAATACTTCAGCAGTTGGAGCTTCTGGAGCTATATTCGCTATAGGCGGCTTGCTCGCTGTTTTAACTCCGAGAATGAAAGTTTATATTCTTTTTATACCAATAGCTATGCCGCTCTGGTTTGGTATAACAATAAGCCTCGCTTTAATGTGGATTCTCAGTTTAGCAGCAGGCATTCCTATAGGAAACACAGCCCATCTCGGTGGCTTTATTGCGGGCTTAGTTTATGGATTCTTCTTAAGGATAAGATATAGAAAGAAAATACAGAGGTTGGATCATTATTTTAGACATATGCAGAGATAATCGCAAAATAGTAAAAGATTAGTAAAAAGCAGACAGTTTTGTCTGTGTCTTCATATCTCTTAGGATTTTGCTTTTTCTTCTGTAAATATCGAGAGGTAGTTTAAATCTTTTCTGCGCTTCTTTCATAGCTTCTTCGATATTTGAGAATCTCTGGGGTTGTTTAGACATCGCCTCCCTTGTAACTTCTCGCAATATGCCAACCCCGCAAGGCGCCCAGTATTCCTCTCTCACTTCCCGCAATATCAGACACGAAGCTTGTCTTTTAATTTTTTCAAGATATTCGCACAAAGCTAATCGGTTCGCATAATATGCGCCAGTTACAGAATCTGCATATTTCTTACGACCATAAAAGAATTCATAGTCGTGCCACATTGCCACATTTTGTATTTCTCCCTTATTGAAATATCCCCTGCTTGAAGCCTCAATTACTTCAAATGCCCATGGGCCCGGGATTAGAAAAATATTGTAATAATTTCCCAAGTAATCTGCACTAAACAATAAAATTTCTCCGAGTTGCTGATAGCTACGAATTTTTTCAATGAGGTTCTTGCTTATTATATCATCCGCTGCTGTAATTGCCCATCTCGTAGGAACAAGCTTTCTCTGAATTCGCATTCCTAACATTCCCGCACTTAAAACTTTTGCGATATTGCTAAATTGGATTCCAGCCCGATACATTTCTTGGACAGCAATCGCAGATTTAACATCATAATCATTCACAAGATAGTCTACTTTCTTTTCAATTTTAAGATTCGAATCTATTGTTGCCTTTTCAAGTGGCGCAGGGTTTCCTATTATAGCAGTATAAGAATCTAGTTTCATTTCTATTCTTGGTTCCTTCTTAAGCTTGAAGGACATATCAGCAGATTTAGATGCTAGAGCAACTTGTTGCAGAATGGATAATAATTTATCTTTTTTTCCTGATTTAATTGATTTAATACCGAGATTAAATCTCGAATAAATCATTTTTGAGCGATAACTCAATATGTCTTGGATTGTTGCCTTAGATTCATGCCATGCTTCAGGCATGCTCAAATATTCTGTATCCCCAAATTCATTAGGAGACAATATGCCGGCATAAACATAAGGATACCCATAATGCCCTACAAAGATTTCGGGAGGGCTCGAACCAGAAAATTCTTTTTTTACTTTTGGTTGAAATTTTTTCAGACTAGCTAAAATTTTACAAGGTCCGCCACATAAACCTCTACCTTTGCATCTAATACATAAATCTGACATAGATAAATTAATGATAGGCGCTATTTATTTTTTCTTATTGTCCGATTTATGGCTTATTATCCGATTTATAGAAAGTTATCAGAGGAATTTCTTTATTTTCTGGGTCTAAGAAAATAGAGATATCTTCTTCTGGAAATTTTCTACTTACGTAAGAAAAACAAGAATATCCTTTCTTTTTAAATTCCTCTGGCATGTCTCTCCATTGTCTCGGATAAATAGTAGAGCCGATAAATCTCGGAAATAAGAAAACATGCAGCAATTCTCTCTTAACCAATACTGGAATTATTGTTGGCACTTTTTTATTTTCAAAAATTTCTGATAAATTTTGATATGTTGCTCTAGAACCAGAACTTCTTAATGAAGCCGTAGTATATAACCTTGCATCTAAATCTATAAAGATAGTTTGCATAGGATCTTGAAAAAATTCATCGAATAATCTTTCTACATGCGATTTCCTTGAATAAGAAAAAATTACTGGAGTAACTGTAAGAAGCTCGTGTTCTAATAAGTTATTTTCTATTGATTTTCCGAAGGGGTTGATTAAATTATCTCTGTAAATGTCTATCTTTTTCATGTTTGTTTTTTTCAAGCCCTCTTCTCCCTCTTTTTCACACCCCCCATACCTTTCAAAACACATTGCAACTCTCAGATTCTTTACATAGCGATAGAGGTACGAGATAAGAAAATAATTTGCGCTATTTTTTTTAAAGATTCTTTTATCTTTCAACAATTCTTTTATTCTATCTACTTTATCCATGAAATAAAAAAGAGAGAATATTTTAAAAGAATTGTTGTTATGTATGCATCATATGTGCATTCGCTCTTTTTGTTTTTAGCCTTTGAAGTCACTAATTCCAAGAACTATTAAAAGTAAACCTACTAAGATAAATCCTATTATTAAACCGCCCTGTATAAAGTCAATAACAGCCTGCCCCCAGCCTTTCCAGGCTAAGGCGACAAACAAAGGCGCCAAAACAAAAATTATTCCCAATAAAAGTTCTAACCACTTGTTCATGATATATGATGTAAAAAACTATTTAAATATTTTATCAAAGTAGAAAAGATACATAACTTTTATAAATAACTGCATTAATAAAGATAGATGAATAATGAAATAAAGCTCGACAAATATGTCCTTGACATTCATCTCGAAAACCCAGAAGGACGAGCTCTTGATGATTTCTTTAGACTATTAAAAATAACAGAGAAAAAAGCCCCAATATTAGTTTCTTTAATCCCATCGCAGATAGGGGGTTTTTCCCACGATGTTAACTTTTCTGAAGAAGCTAAGGGTATATTAAAAAGAATTTGTTTGGACAGAATTATAGAACCAGTACAGCATGGATATTATCATCATTGTCCGATATGTTTTGATGAAAAAACAAACTCGGCAGTTGACTTTAAAGATCCTTTTCATGAATTCAGCTGTTTCAGAAGGAAAGTTCCTAGAGAAGAAATCATTAAAAAAATAAAAGCGGGTAGAGAAATAATAAAAGATTATTTAGGATACACGCCTAGAATTTTTTCTCCGCCTAATTTTCTTTATAATGAGAGTTTATTAGACATTCTAATAGAAGAAAGATTTGCATATCTGATGAATGCGATGATAGTATTAAATTCCCCATATGAGTATAAGGGAATGCTAACGGTGCTACATGAGTCAAATGCAGATATTGGAAGAAAAAAAGCTGATAGTTCAATTTTTTATATGCACAATGACAAAATTGACTTTGATTTTATAGAAAAAATAGCTCCGAACTTAGTAAGTTTGAATAAATTATTAGAAGAGCAAGATGTGGTTAATTCATACAGTTTTTCTGGAAATCTGGATTATTTAATAAATAATTCCTTAAAAGATTACTATAAGTTATTAAGAGATTTCTTGAATATATTTAAAAAAAGATAAAAAATTTTGGTGAAAATAAAAAAATTCAGATGAAATCACTTATCTTGTGCTTAATCTCCTCATGAATTAGCCAGCTAAGTAAAAGTATTGCATCTAATGCCGGCAGAATAGTCTCTGGCCAGGGCGTAAGTTCAATAAGATTCAAACCATAAGAAGCATAACTAAAAGGATAAAAAGGTATGATGTAGCCCGATAGCAGATAATCGAGCAATAAATGCATCAGAGTCCCAAAAGCCATTACAAAAAAAATCATACGTAATTTCATTTTATGCTTCTCGAGAAACTCAGATTTAGAGCTCCAAAATATAAACCCGAGTAACAAGAATATTGCCGGTAAGAACAATGTATGAGTAAATGTCCTATGAATATTTGTTAAAGCAACTCCCGAAGTCAACTTAAGAATCCAATAAACTGCGATATCGATATCTGGAAGCAAACCGGCTATTCCTGCTATAATTAGATAATGCATTGGAAATTTATTTCTGTGCTTTTTTTTCAAAATATAATCTCTGAAAATATCTAACAGGATTATTACAATAAGCACGTGTGTAACTGCCTGTGGCATTTTTTTACCTCTCTTCCAATTAGTTGATTATCTAACGATTTCTATGTTTAAAAGAATTTCTAATAATTGCTACTATAACAATGCCAGTTGTTGCTCCTACAGCATCGGCAACTGCATCTGCTATTGAACATGTTCTATTTGGAACAAATAGCTGGTGCAATTCATCGCTTATTCCATAGAGAATTGCTAAGAGAATTGAAAGGCTCAATGAATTTCTAATCTTGCTCGAATTGAGAGAAAAGAAAAGCGATATCCCAAAGCCGAAATATAAGAGAGCATGCTTAATCAAATCAGAAGCTTCTATCCCAAAAATTAGTTCGGGCGGAAGATAGGGAATAGATGAAATATAGAAAATAACGAGCATATAGATAACTGTCAATGCCCAACAAAGCCATGATCTATTTTCAAAAAAAGCAAATATTTTTTTTATAACATTCATTAAAATTTTTAGTTAGAAAGCTTTAAAAATCTATTTTATTTGTTGCTTTACATGAAAGGATTATATAGCTACATTGCAGATTCTTGGAAAAAGCCAAAAGATGTATATAGAGAAAAATTGCTCGAATGGCGTAAGCAAGGCAATATCGTTAGAATTGAAAAACCGACAAGACTAGACAGGGCAAGAGCATTAGGCTATAAATCAAAAAAAGGGATTATCGTCGTTAGAGTAAAAATCTTAAGAGGTGGGAGAAAAAGAGAAAGCAGAAAAGGATTAGGAAGAAAAAACAAGAGGCAAACGATAAGAAAAACTTTGAAGATGAATTATAGATGGGTTGCAGAACAGCGAGTTCAGAGGAAATTTCCAAATATGCAAGTATTAAACAGTTACTGGCTCGCTAAAGATGGCAAATTCTATTTCTTTGAAGTTATTCTTGTGGATCCTTCTCGTCCAGAGATAAAAAGTGATAAGCAATTAAATTGGCTCTGTAATAAGAAAAACCAGGGTAGAGTTTTTAGAGGTTTGACAAGCGCCGCAAGGAAATCAAGAGGCTTGAGACGCAAGGGGATAAAAGCTATTAAAGTCAGGCCCAGCTTGAGAGCTCATCAAAGGCAGGGAAAATAACCGAGAAAATAACAGAAAAAATAATTTTGTAGATTTTTTAAGCTTCTATTTCTTCTCTCTCTATCATTGTGCTGTCAAAAGTCGGCAATTCCTCAACGCGATATATTTTTAATTTGCCGATAAGCTTAGCGATGATTTTTTCAGATAAAATAATTCTTTTTCTTTTCTTGTCAATAAATATATGTTTTTTGAATCTCTTCAGCTTATTTTTATTTTTCATATCTGTAATGAAATATCTAACTGTTCCTTCTTTAGTCTTAAAACCAAAAGAGGAAATCTTTCTTAACTTGAGCCTATTTTTATATTGAAAAAGATTTTTTGTTTTGGCAGTACATAGATGAATGTTGAGTAAATGAATATTGAGCTTTATCTTATTTCTCTCTGCTTGTTTTAAAATCCATAACCCTGCTTTCACTGAATTCTGGATTGTATACGTATCTTCGTTTATTTTATAATGCTTCGTCATGAAATCAAAATTAGTATCAGAGATTTCAAGTTCATTTAGATTGACAAAGCCGATAAAGGGTTCTGCTTTTTTAATAAATTCAAGAGTTTTCTCTTTTTTATCCGGAAGCAAAGGCATCTCTATCCCGATGTTTTCATTTTTCCAGAATAAAGATGCCATTTTTATTATTTCTATCTCTTTTTCAATATTGTTATCTAAAAATCTTGGATGAAATCTCACTTCATCCACATACTTTGCAATTTTTCTTAATTTTTCTTTAGTAACTTTATCTGTTGGGAGATAAATATGAATATGGAATTTCTCTCCGAATGTTTTTTTCAACGCTTTTGCATATTTTAATGTTCTCTCAAGTTTTATCAAAGGATCGCCCCCAGTTATGCCGGCACCTCTTGCTTCGCTATCTCTTGCTTCTTGAATAACATCTTTAACACTCAGGCATTTTCTTTCATTTGCCCAAACAACATCTTTATTTTTTCTCTTGTTGCTTAGAGAGCAATAAAAACAGTTTCTCGAACATTTCCCAGTTATAAATAAAACGACTTTTCTGCCCAGAACGCAAAATTTGCATCCTTCTGCAATTCCTGTCAAAAAGTAAGAGCAAAAATTTGATTTTCTCATTCTCATTGCAATAAAAGCAGCCAGACTTTTAAATTTAATTTATTCTGGTTTATCTCAGAAAAGTTTATATACTAGCATAGAATAAACTTAATATGGCACGTTTTCAATGCAAGGTTTGTAATTTTAAGTTTGAAGCTCAGAATATTCCAAAAGAGTGTCCCTATTGTTCAAGAATAGGAACTGTTGGTCCAGTACCACAAGTCAGCGATTTGCTTCAAGAAATAGAAGAAGATGAGAAGAAATCTTTAAGAAAAATGAGGGAAGAAGATAAATAAAAAGGGAAAAAAGTAATGACTAATTGCATGAAAAACTGCCAGAACTCAAAGCTAAGGCAACCTAAAGGTTAAGTGAACAGAAAACGAGGAGGTAAAATGCCATTGACAAGCGGAGGTTGCCGAGATTTAAGGCAATATATGAACGATCCAAAAGTATTGGATGCTTTCTCCAAGCTAATTTCAGGAAAATCTGGCTATAAAACAATAGTAGAGAGAAGAATAGAGCCCGTATTTTGTCCAAATTGTCATAGACAAATGCAGGGAGAAGAAAAATTTTGTCCTGAATGCGGTACAAAAATAGAGAAAAAAGCACAATAGCTCTAGGATAATTTAGAGATAGTTAGTAACTCAAAGATAGTTCAATAGCCCGAAAATGCCTAAGAAAAATTCAGAAAGAATTAGAAAAACCAGGGTAGCAGAGATAACAAAAAGCAGTAAGCAGTAACACTAGTTCAAGAAGGAATCGGATTATGATAAGAATTGTGAGAAAGCAGAGAGAAAATAAAAATAATGAGTAAACATGGTGGGGTGAAAATATGAATTCTTTTTATATTGCTTTTTATATTGCCTCATTAAAGATTGTTATAAAAAAGAATATTAAAATATATAAATAAAAGAGGACAAACTTGAATATGGAAAAGAAAAAGGAAGGTGACGAATTTTCTATTGTTGAGGAGTTTGATGAAAAAACCTTGAAAGAGCTTGAAAAAAAAGAACATGAGCTCGAAGAGCTTTTCAGCATTATAAAACTTGTAACTCCTGGAACACCACTGAGAGCAGCAATAGATGATATTGCAAAAGCAGGACTTGGGGCGCTGATAGTTATTGGAGATTCTAATGATGTTCTTAAATTGGCTAATGGTGGTTTTAAAATAGATTGTAAATTTACGCCGCAAAAACTCGTCGAATTATGCAAGATGGATGGGGCAATTTTATTATCAGAAGATTTACAGAAGATAGTTTACTGCAATACATTATTGATTCCGGATCCGACTATAGAGACTAACGAAACTGGGACAAGGCACAAGGCCGCTGAGAGAACCGCGAAACAGACTAATAAATTAGTTATTGCAATTTCAGAAAGGAGAAAAACTATCTCGCTCTATTATAAAAATATTAAATATGTCTTAAAAAGTGCAGAAGAATTACTTAATAAAACTGTAGAAACATTAAGGATGCTTGAGAAACATAGGGAGATTTTAAATGAAACTCTAACAAATCTGAACATTCTTGAGTTTACCAATTTAACAACTCTGACAGATGCTGTGATGCCAATACAGAGAATAGAAATAATGCGGCGAATAGTAGAAATAATTAGAAGGTACATTATTGAATTAGGTACAGAAGGCAACCTTGTAAAAGTTCTTCTTAAGGAAATAACTAAAAATTTAGATGTAGAGAGAAATTTGCTTATAAAAGATTACAGCCGGAATCCCGAATTCACCAAGACTGCCCTCTCAACTCTAAGTTTTGATGAATTAATTGAGCCGGAAAACATAATCAGGGTAATGCTCTATTCAAGCCCATCAGAACAAGTAAATCCAAAAGGATTTAGATTAGTTTCGAGAACAACACTCAAAGAAGATGCAATCAATACATTAATGAATCATTTCAAAGATTTTCAAGAATTGCTAAATGCAAAACAAGAAAAGCTTTCAAGCATATTAGGAGAAAAAGATGCCAATAAATTCTTAAAAGAAATTGCGTCCCTTAGAGAGCAAGCTTTATTAGGCAAGAAAATATAAACCTTAGCATGTTAACTGAAGGACAAATAAAGGCTTTTCGCGAATTTTTGGACAATTCCCAAAATCCAGTTTTTTTCTTTGATAATGATGTAGATGGCCTTGCTTCATTTCTTTTATTGAGAAGATATTGCAAGAAAGGAAAAGGCATTGCGATAAAAACATTTCCTGCATTAGATGCTAATTATTCTAGGAAACTTCACGAGTTAAATCCAGATTATGCTTTTATCCTTGATAAACCAATAGTAGCAGATGAATTTATAGAAGAAGCTAAGAAGCTTAACATAAAAATAATCTGGCTCGACCACCATCCGCCTAGCAAGATTGATGCTTCAATTGAATATTTTAATCCCTTATTGAATAAACCAGAGAGCAATGAACCAGTGAGTTATTGGTGTTATAAAATAGTGGATAAAAAAGAGGACGTCTGGATTGCTCTGCTTGGTTGTTTAGCAGATTGGTTCATTCCAGAATTCGCAGAAGAATTCTCAAAAGAAAATTCTGGGTTGTTACCTGCAACAAAAGAGCCGGCGAAGGCATTATATGAAACAGAACTTGGAAAAATTGCAAAAATGTTAAGTTTTGCCCTTAAAGATAGAACTAGTAATGTAGTTAGAATGCTGAAAAGTCTTATTGAGATAAAAAATCCTCGCGAGCTTCTCGATGAAAATTCAAAAACAGCCCCGATATTAAAAAGATTCAGAGTAGTCAATAGAAAATATACTAAATTACTCGAGAGAGCAAAAAGTATAGGTATAGATGTTTTAAGAAAAAATAAAAAACTGCTTTTTTTCAGATATGGTGGTGAATTGAGCATGTCTGGGGAGCTTGCAAATGAGATTTATTATTATTTCCCAGAAAAAATTATTGTTGTAGCATATGTTAAAGGTACAAAAGTTAATTGTTCTATAAGAGGAAAAATTGATGTTAGGAAAATTGTCGCAGAAGCTCTTAATGGAATAGAAAGTACATCGGGCGGGCACGAGCATGCATGCGGAGCGACATTGCAGATAGAAAATCTATCTAAATTCAGAGATAATTTAATCAGAATTCTTGAGTAATTAATATTTGAAAGTTTTCTTTATAAACTCCATTATTGCACAGTTGGCTATTTTATTGCTAGTGGTTGTCCTTAATTGAATTATCATTCCGAAGTCATTCATACAATAAATAAACCTAATTATATTATCTACAATATTTAAAGTATGAATCCCATCTTCTTTTTTATTTCTCATTCCTTCAGAGGATACTTTATCAACATAATTATTTTTAGACAAGTTTCCAATAAGAACAGAATATCCTCTGGGAGCCCGCCCCATATGGTCGCCTACATTTGGAGATATTTTTTCATGAGGGCGAGAGTCCGAAATAGGGACTTTTAGCGCCTTTAATATTTCTTTTAGTTCTTCTGCAGAATAATTATTGAAAAAGTTGTAATCGCAATCGCTTTTTTCAATAAGCTTTGCCTCTAATTCCTTGTTGTTTTCCGCATATAGATTAACTATTTCATTTGCCTCTTGCAGAGATTGCTGCATTTTTTCTTCGAGTTCAGAAAGTTTATTCTTTAAATTCAGGACTTCTTTTCTAGAGTAATCTAAACTTTTCTCCAAAGATTTAGATTTATCTGCAAGAATTTTATTTGCTTCTTTGTATTCTATGATTTCTTTTTTTAAAGCATATCTCCCAAAGATGATATCGAATATTTCCGTTAAAGATTTCATGTTGGTAGTATAAAAGAAGGGTATATAAATTTTTGTTTGTAACTACTATTTAAGAACATAAATAAGATTATTGTTCCGCGCGCTCCATTCGCGTTATATTTTTAAATTAGGCGAAGTTAATCTAACCATGTTTGAAGAAAAAATAAAGGGAGCACTAAGCCGGGAGATTCCAATAAAAAAAGAGGATATCATTCTCGAAATACCCAGACAAGAATTCGGCGATTTCGCTTTTCCATGCTTCAACCTTGGAAAGATTCAGAATGAGAATCCTTCCAATATCGCAAGAGATCTAACTATAAAACTTAAGGATAAAATTAAAGGAATAGAAGTCAAGCAAATAGGCCCATATGTTAATTTTATCATAAATAGAGAGATTCTCGTAGAGCATGTTATTAAAAAAATAATAAAGGAGGGGAAAGGATATGGTTACACCAATGAAGGAAAAGGTAAGAAAATCGTAATAGATTTTTCAAGCCCAAATATAGCTAAACCTTTCAGCATAGGACATTTAAGAAGCTCGATAATAGGATATTCTTTATATAAAATTTTTAATAACCTCGGATATAAAAGCATAGGAATCAACTATCTTGGAGATTGGGGGACTCAATTCGGCCAGTTAATCTATGAATTCAAAAAACATGGCTCAGAATCAAGGTTGAAAAAAGAGGGAATTCATTATCTGTTAGAACTTTATATAAAATTTAACAAAGATGTTGAAAAAAATCCAGAATTACAAGAAAAAGCAAGAGAAGAATTCAAAAAGCTCGAAGAGGGAGATGAAGAATCTTTGAAGATTTGGAAAAAATTCAGAGAGATGAGCCTAAAAGAATTTAATGAACTTTATAAAAAAATAGGTATTAAATTTGATTTTTACGTTGGTGAAAGTAGTTATAATAAAAAACTTGATTCGATAATTGAAATGCTAAAGAAGAAGGGATTGGTAAAAGAAAGTCAGGGCGCATTGGTTGTCCAGACTGACAAAAATGCACCACCATGTATATTAAGAAAAAGCGATGGCGCATCTACATATGAACTCAGAGATATAGCCGCAGCCATTGATCGATATTTTAAATTCAAGCCAGAAAAAATATTATATGTTGTAGGTTCAGAGCAGAAATTTCATTTTGAGCAGTTTTTTAAAGTTCTCCGTATGGCGGGGTTTTCATTTGTTAAAAATTGCGTTCATGTACCATTTGGCCTGATAACTTTGCCAGAAGGGAAAATATCAACAAGACAGGGAAGAGTCATTTTTATGGAAGATGTCATAAACAAAGCAGTTTCTCTTGCAGAGAAAATTATAGAAGGAAAAAATCCAAATATAGCTAATTATAAGAAAAAAAAGATTGCAGAAAAAATAGCAATTGGGACTATAATTTATAATGATTTGTCGAATGATAGAATACTTAATATAAAATTTGATTGGAATAAAGCACTAAGTTTAGAAGGGAATAGTGCTCCTTATTTACAATATAGTTATGTAAGGGCGAATAGTATTTTAAAAAAAGCTGGCGTAATTAAGAAAAAACCAGTATATAAAAATATTGATGATAGAGAAAAATTGCTTGCCCATGAGCTATTGATGATGCCAAAAGTAGTTAAACAGGCTGCTGAGAATTATAAACCAAATTTAATTGCGAATTATTGTTATAATCTTTCGCAGATTTTCAATGATTTCTATGAAAATTGCCCGGTAATAAACGCGGAAAGTGGAATTAAAGAGCGTAGAGTCATGCTAGTAAAAGCAGCAAAACAAGTCCTCGAAAATTGTTTTAACTTATTATTAGTCCCCGTTATAGAGGAAATGTAAGATTTTTATATCGTTAGCTCTAACTCTATTTATGTTTAATATCTATATAGAGAATTATGGGTGCACAGCAAATCAAAATAATGGCGAGATAATACGGGGTATTCTTGAAAGGCAAGGTTTTACTTTCATTCCAAAACCAGAACTTGCGGATATTGTAATAATAAATACTTGCATTGTAAAAGGCCCTACGAGACAAAAAATGATTTTTAGAATAAAAGAGCTTGCAAAATTTCCTCGTTTAATTGTTACGGGATGTATGCCAGATGTTGAACGGCAGAGAATCAAAAGGATTGCTAAGCAGGCAAATCCAGATATTAAAATTGCTTTAGTTGGGACAAAGCATATTCATGAAATAACAAAAGCGATAAAGGCGATAATGGAAAATAAAGAAGTGGAGATAATCTCTAGAGAAAATGAGATAAAATTGGGCTTGCCAAAAACTCTCAAAAGAAAAAACATTGGAATAACACAAATAAGCGAAGGATGTTTGGGAAATTGCAGTTACTGTATTGTCAAACTAGCTAAAGGCTCCCTATTTTCCTATCCGCAAGAAAAAATATTGAAGAATATTGAAAATGACTTATTATCTTGCAATGAAATATGGCTTACGAGCCAAGATAATGCTGCATATGGCTCTGAGACAGGCAAATCAAAACTTCCAGAACTTATGAAAAAAATTCTTTCAATAAAAAAGAAATTCAAAATCCGTCTCGGGATGATGAATCCGTCAAGCTTGCTTCCGATTCTAGACGAAATGATTGAGATTTATAAAAATGAAAAAATGATTAAATTTTTGCATATACCTGTCCAAAGTGGCTCTGATAGAATTCTAAAAAAGATGAATAGAAATTATAAAATAAAAGATTTTTTATTGATTGTAGATAAGTTTCGCGAGCAAATTCCAAGGATTATTATAAGTACAGATATTATTGTTGGTTTTCCTGGTGAAACAGAAGAGGATTTTAATAAAACATTATCGCTCATCAGAAAAATTAAACCAGATATCTTAAATATAAGTAGATTTTGGCCAATGCCAGGAACTCTCGCAGAAAAAATGGAGCAGATTCCTGTTGAAGAATGCAAAAAGAGAGTTGTTAAATTGACGAATTTATACAAAAAAATAAAATATAATGAGAAATAAGAGAGATATAAATAAAAATTCGTGCACCTCTTTTTTTGAAATAAGCTTATCCCTTAATTTGGCTTGCTGTGGGCATTTTTACCCATGCAGATTCAAATATCTGTTCTAGGGCATTTGCAAAAAAAGGAGTGTTAACCCAAACGCCAACATCATAAGTTGGATGAACTTCCTCATCATTCAATACCATGAACATTATCTCTTTGCCATCAGCAACAACGAATCTCGCTTTAATATTTCTCAAATTTCTAACATCGGCAATTTTCCCGATTTCTTTGGCAATTTTTATGTTCTTTGGCGTTATCGGAGCAGCAATTCTTATTTTAACTCCTCTTTTTTTCGCTTTTTCCATACTTGGCTTCAATGATTCTATTTTTCTGTTCAAGCCATCTTCTGTAGTTACTATTGTCAAAGTTTTTTCAGCCCCGCGAATCATCATGTCTAAATGATTGTATAAATTGTGTCTTCCGCGAATAGCTCCGCTTAAATCAGTAGGTTCTACATACTTTACTCCTTGGGTGAATAAACTGCTTAACTCTTCTAAAACATCAGTTCCTTTTAGATCTTCAAGTCTCTTACTTGTTTCCTGTGCTTCTCTAATGACATTCCTCTTCACTCTTTCAACTACCTCTGTAGGTTTTACAGCCACAAACTTAATCGGCTTTCCGAGTTTCATCACTATAAATCCTTTTTTCTCTAAGCTTTCTAAAATGTCATATGTTCTGCTTCTAGGAACATTGCTAATATCGCTCAATTCTCCAGCTGTAGAAACTCCTCTAGAAAGTAGGGCAGCCCAAACTCGAACTTCATATAAATTTAAGCCAAATATCTTCCTTAGCCTACTCAAAAACTCCTCTTTCACTATCATTTTTTATAACTTTAATATAACAACTTATTAACATAAAATAGAAGCACTATTTAAAGCTTTCTGTATAATTTTGATATGTTTGATTTACTCTGATTATTTTATATATTTTTATTTTATTATGTTAAAATAAATGACAATTTCATTATCTTTTATTTTCTCTTCAAATATGTTCTGGTATCTTTTCTCGGGCGGCTCTTGCACTATAGAAAGCTTAGAATTCGTTTTTTCTCCGATTAATTTCTCATACTTAAACTTTCTGATATTCTCTAAAAGCATCTCATCTTTTATTAAAATTACAAGTTCTATTTCATTCTCTTTTTTTAATCCAGATTTTTTTCTCGCATCCTGTATTTTTCTTATAATTTCTCTAACATAACCTTCTGTCTCAAGTTCTTCATCTATCTTAGTATCTAATTCCACCGAGAATTGCCCTTTCTTTTCTAGTATCTCGATTTTTTTAACATTTACATAATTTTGAATTATTTCAATTATTTCTCTGCTTAATTTATTCTCTGTTTTAATAACGGCTTTTCTCAATGGCCACCTTATTCCAATATTTTTTTCTGAGCGTAATGCAAGTATTCTTTCTATTATCTGTTTTGCTATTTCAAACTCTTTCTCAATCTCGAGATTTATTTCTTTATCATTTGGCTCTGGCAGTCTATTTAAATGAATAGATTCTTCTTCGAGTTTGAATTCTTTCCTCAATTCTAGATATATGCATTCTGTTATGAATGGAGCGATAGGTGCAAATAATTTCAAGCAATTCATTAAAGTATTATATATTGTCCAGATTATGGCTCTTTTCTGCTCATCAGAGCCAAGAACAATTTTCTCTCTTATGAGCTGTATATAAAATCTTGAAAGCTCGAGATAAAGATTTTCTATAGGGGCAATCGCCTCATCAATCTTGTATGCTTCAATCAATTCTAAAACTTTCTTTATCACAGAATTCGTTCTTGAAAGCATGAATTTCTCTTCTATTCCAAGCGCCGGTTTAACTTTTTCGGGATTGATATTATAAAGTTTGGAAAATTCTAAAAGATAGTTCTTTATGTTCCACAATATCTGCATATTTCTCTGTTTTATTTTTAAATCTTCCCAATTAAATGTCGTATTCTCTCCTGCTTGGAATTGATTCATATAATATCGGAATACATCAACACCAACTTTATCTACAACTTCTTGAGGAGAAATCATATTTCCTAAACTTTTTGACATTTTCATGTTGCCCCAGCTTAGAATCATCCCGTGGATATAGACATTTTTATAGCAGGGCTTTTTTAGGGCGATTAAACTGCATATTAGCAACATTGAAAACCATAATTTAATCTGCTCATTGCCTTCCAGAATTAAATCAGCAGGGAAAAATTCTTCGAAATATTTCTTCTGATTTGGATAATAGAGGCAATTCCAAGAGGTTGTTCCGGAATCAAGCCAGACATCAAGTACATCTGGAATTCTTTTCATCTCTTTGCCACATTTGCATTTTATGGTAATTTCATCTATCCAAGGCCTATGCAAATTTTTAGGTAGTTTTTTATTCGATAACTTTTCCAACTCTTTTACAGAGCCGACAACACTTAAATTTCCGCATTCGCACTGCCATATAGGAACTGGCGTGCCCCAGAATCTCTGTCTTGTTATGCTGTTGTCTTTTAGAGATTTAATCCATGCATCAAAAGCAGTTTTCCCCCATTTAGGAACCCAGTTTATCTCTTCATTATATTTTAACATCTGTGGTATTAAATCTTCTATTTTGAGGAACCATTGTTCAGTAGCGCGAAAGATAACCGGATTATGGCATCTCCAGCAGAATGGATATTCGTGCTCGACTTCAGTAGTTATTATTAATGAACCTTTTTTCTCTAATAAAGAAATTATTTTTTCATCATCTTTTTTAGCATTAAATTTGCCAAGTTTTTCTATTTCCAGCAAGTTTCCTTTTTCATCTAAGGTATTGAAAGGTGGTAGATTATATCTTTGCCCGACTTCAAAATCTTCTGGCCCGCACCCGGGAGCACAATGAACTAATCCTGTTCCGGCATCAGTCGTTACATATTCTTCGCTTAAGACGACAGTATGAATCTTGTCATGCTTTTTTTTAAGAGCGTCATAAATCTGATGAAGTTCAGCATAAAAAGGATGTTCATACTCGAGACCTTCAAGTTCCTTCCCTTTAATTTCTTCTATTATTTCATACTCTTTTTCAACTAATCCCATAATCACTACATTAGCCAGAGGTTTCGCTATTATCCATATCTCATTATTTTCTCTTATTTTTGCTTTTACATATTCAACTTCTGGATTCACCATAACTGCAAGATTATAAGGAATAGTCCAGGGCGTGGTAGTCCATATTATTAGAAATTCATTCTTTTTTCCTTTAATCTTAAATTTTAAAAAGATACTTTTATCTTTGACATTATTATATTCTAATTCATGTTTTGCTAGAGCAGTCTCGCAAGTAGCGCACCAGTGCATTACTTTTTTGCCTTTGTATAACCTTTTCTGTTCATAAGCTTTTTTGATAAGAAACCATTCATTACTCATGAAATCATTTTCAATTGGCATATAAGCATTTTTAAAATCCATCCATATTCCAAGATTCCATAAATCTCTGCTCATTATGTTGGCATTATTTACGCAAAATTCATTGCATTTTTCAACAAAATTATCTAAACCGTAGTTCTGAATATCTTTTTTATCTATTAATTTGAGAATTTTCTGCACAGGATTTTCTGTTGGCAGTCCGTGAGTATCGTAACCTGCTCTATCCCACACATTATATCCCTGCATTCGCTTGAATCTCATTATCATATCTTTAAGGCAGTTATTCCATGCTGTACCTATATGGATTCTACCAGAAGTGAATGGAGGGCCTTGCAAGAAATAAAATTTTTTTCCTTTGCTATTTTTCTTTTTTACTTTCTCATAAATCTTGTTTTTTTCCCAAAATTCGAGTATTTCCTTCTCTTTAGACTTGAAATCATACATTTTAATCCTTTACTTTAATGAACATGGATGAGATATTTAAATTTTTTTAAAATAACATTTTAAAACAAAAAAGAAACGCCGGCTATATATCTGCCGGCGTGTTGAAGATCTTGTCTTCAAGCAATTAAATAAAATAAAGATTACCAATCATCATCAAAATCTTCGTCTGCTTCATCTATTTCATCATTAACCACATCTTCATCAGGATCATCAGAAGAAGAATCAGATAATGCCTCTCTCTCAAAAATCTCCTCTCTTTCAAAAATATCCTCGTCTGCTTCATCTTCCAACTCTTCCTCATCCCACTTTTTGTTTTTTGGCATTTGACCTCCAATATTAGTATTGCTGTTGACTATGTGCTATTTATTTTTATGATTATTTATAAACTTTTCTACACTTTCTTTTATAGTTTTTTTTGCATCAGGGATGCTCAAATTGGTTGTATCTATTATAATATCATAATATTTCCTATTGAAAATGTCTAAGTTATAATATTTCTTATATCTCCTGCGATCACTCTCAATTCTCGCTTTCAGTTTTTGGAAAGTTTCACCAACACTAGAATATTTTTCTTTCTCGCGAGATTCCGAGTATATTCTCTTAGCCCCGACTAACAAGTCAACCTCAAGAAAAATTTTTATTGAATCTGGGATAAAATAGAAAGCCATTCTGCCATCTATAACAAGATTTTTTTTATTTGAGAGACTTTTTAAAAAATCATCCGCTTCTTTATCAGTTGAATAATCTTCCTCTCCGATTTTATTAAGTTCATTAATATCGATACCTTTTTTCTCTGCAAGCTTTCTCCTGATAATTCCCATGCTGTAGAATTCAAAACCATATTTGCGGGCAAGGTATTCTCCTAGAGTTGTTTTGCCGCTTCCAGGCAATCCCGATAAGGCTATTATCTTTCCTTCCAACTTTCTAATTATTCCTTTTTTATGCATTAAAATTTCTATATAATTTCATTTAAATAAATTATTATTCTAAATATATTAAAAACAAAATATATCAAAAATATAGAGAAATTATTTAAAATCACTAGCACTGATACTTTCGCCTTTTCCTATAAGAGAGATTGCTGCCTTTTCCCCGATAATCTCCACCTTGATTATTTTATCGGGATTATTCAAGTCTACTTTTGGTTTTTCGACAACTTCTGTAAGTTTTATTATAATGTCCCGGCCATATTCTTTGTCTGTTTTTCTTTTACTTAATTCAAGTTTCCATTTATCGCTGGACTTTATGCCTTTCTCTATTTCTGATATTGCTTTCTGCATATCTTTTATTTCTGCTTTGCACCATTTATCTACAGGCCACCAATTAAAAGTATAGCACAATTTTTTAGTTTTTTTCTTAACGAGTTCTAAAACTTTTTTTATCAATTCTTTTGCATTCGATGCGCTTATTTCTGCCAATCCCTCTTCAGATTTCAGTATCTTCGCTTTTACTTTTGTTTCTTTTATAAGATTCTCTATCTCTGTTTTAGCACTTTGTTCATGCACTGGATCGAAAGTTACCAACAAATTTGATTCTGCCATGTCATAACCTCCAATCTTGATAAAAAAAGTCTATATAAATAATTTTCTAAGAAAGCCCCAAATTTTTTTGTCACTGAGTAGTTTAGACAAAAACGAAAGATTTATAAATACCACAATGTTAGGAAAAACATGAAAAATATAATCGATAAATTAGCGAAAATAGCTTCAATTGGAATCTTAGCTACATCGCTTAAACTTGGTTATGCTAAGGACGATGGCAACTCCAAAACAGTTTGCCCAGTTCATGAGCATAATATTACTATAGAAAATAAAATTAAAACAGGCGATGTAAATGTAATAATTAATCTTGATGAATATCTAAAACAGAAATCACCTGCAAAAGTTGAAACTGTTTATGTAGATACTAATAAAGTCATTAATACTGATACGACTTCTAAAACTCCAGTAATCCCATCAACTCCAGTAGCATCAACTCCTGCAACTGATACTAATACAATTGTTTCTTCTGATACTGTTACAGCGCATACAATGACAGGATTGCCCTTACTTTATGATCAATTCGAAAGAGGCTTGACTACAATATTACAAAATATAAACTCTGATAGTACTAATGTAGCTTGTGTAGTCCTCGGATATGATAACAAGCTTTATTCGGGAGAGGCTTTCTCAGCAACTCTCGGCGGAAATGTAAAAATATTAAGTGAAAAAGATAAAAATGCTGCTTATCAATTTAACCCTGAATTTAAAATATTTGGGCAAGTTATTGGATTAGGTGTTGGAACAGTTGGGACAATCGTAGATGGGAAAGATGCTGGAAGCGCAGTTTATCTAACTGGCAGGTTTGGTGTCGGGGCAGGCAAAGATATTGCTGCAGGTATAGAAGGAAAAATCGGTTCAACAATAGATCCTAAAATAGTTTATGGCGTAAATGGATGGGTTTATTGCAATTTAAATGATAATTGGAGAGTTCTTATAGAAGGAAATAAAGAAAATTTCAATGATTATTTAAAAGGCAATGAGGGAAACTTTAGTTTGGCTGTTTTAAGTGGCAAAGGCAAGGCACAATATGGACTTACAGCTGGAGTAACAACAGAGATAGACATGGAAGCATTAAGAAATGCTGAGAAAACACCAGTAAGTGACTTGTACACTAAAACAATTGCTTATGCTGGCCCAAGAGTCAGAATTTGCCCTAAAATAGATGAGATTTTAGACGCATACCTTAATCTAGGAATGGAATTCACTGGCGACAATACAGCAAAGAAATCACTAATCCGTGGCGGATTGAGATATAAATTTTAATTAATCTTAATATTTTTATCATCAATATTAGAATAAATGAAAATAATCTTAGAATGAGTAAAAAATTTAATGCAGAAAACATAGTAAAAAATATAGAAGAGATAGTTTCTTCAACTCATAAAATAGAAATAATAAGCAGGTCATTTCCACTTTTAAAGATTTACGAATGCAAAAATTGCGGTAGCGGGGCTATAAGAAAAGAGTATGACCTAGTTTTATTGAAAAAACAGAATGGAGACATTAGAGTAGAAGAGAGAAATACAAAATATTTTTGCAATAAATGTAAAATAAAAAGTGGAGAGCTTTATGACATCATCGCTGGCACTAACATTTCTGATGCATTTTTGTAGAGGGGTCTTGAAGGAATTTTAGGTGAATCTTAACATTTCTTGGTTTTTTCTTAGTTTTCTAATGATAATCTTGATAATCTTTTATTAGTCTCATTAAGAACTCTAAATAGCAGCCATTCTTCGCTGTTTTCTCTTTCGCTTTTCTCTCTTGAGTCTCTTGCGCTGCCATTTCCATCTCATCTGTCTTTTCTTTTTCCAGCGTCTTGATGAGCGTTTCATTTTTCTCTTTTATTTTATTTTCTTAAATTCAGAAATAAGTTTAGCATTCAATGATTCTATTCTATCTATTGTATCCTGTAATGCTTTTTTAGCACTCTTTCCCTTTGTCTTGATAACAAGAATTGGTTTTTTTGTTGGATGATCTCTTTTCCATACTGCGAGGATTACAGATTCGTCTTGCCATAAATAACTTCGAAGCAATTCTGCAATTGTTAGATTGTCTATTTCTATTTGCAGTTCTTCCTTTTCATCCTTAATAACTTTAACATTCATAAGAATAACATTTAAAAGGTATTTTTAAATCTTTTTGCTTTTATTATTCTTCCTGCTCCGATTCGAGAGGCTCAATTGGTCTAGGCACTTCTAAAAAATCTTCGCTCAAAAGGTCTTCCCGGGGAGAATAACTTAGTTCTTTTTCAAGCATCTCCTCCTCTTTGATTCTTCTCACTTCTTGCAAAAATTCTTCCTTTTCTAATTCAGCTTCGATTTCATTCTGTTCCTTTTTCTTGATTTGTTCATTCCACAATTTTAAATCCCCTATCTTGAGAGAATTAGATTTGAAATTAATAGATTCTGGTTTAGGTGATTTTTCTTTAAGAGAATATGGTGTGGATTCAGTTGTGCGAGCTGCCTGCATAGCTTTTTTTCTCTCTCTGAGCATATCGAGACTGACAGTCTCTGAAGATAATAGTTTCGGATTTCTGTCTTCGATTTCTCCTTCTTTTTTCGCCCCCGCTTTTTTCCCGCCAATTTTATCAACAGGTTCTTGCCCGTGTTCTTTTCTCCATTGCTTGACAGAATTGTAAATTGTTATTCCCTTATCAAGGTTATAGAGTTGCTCTTCTGTGGGTTTCTTGAGAATTATTACATCATTTATCTGCGAGCATTGAAAACAGACATCTATGTATTCATTTTCCCACAAAGCCCTCTGCAGCGCATCTCCGCTTCCGCAAAAATAACATCTTCTTTTTTCTTCCATGCTTTCACGAAGATTTTTAAGTTTTAATATCTTGCGTTTTTTATGAAAGAAAGGAATGTTTTATCAATAATAATCCCAACATTTAATGAAGAAAAAAATATAGAGCGCTTATTTAGAGAAATAAAAAAAACCGTAAAGACCGAGTATGAAATAATAATCGCTGATAGCTCAAGCACCGACAATACAATAAAGAATGTTGGATTATATTCAAAGAAATATAAAATTAAGGCAAGAGCATTCGATACTGGCAAAACCGATTTGAGCAATGCTATAATTTCTGTTGTTAACAAAGCAAAAGGTAATATTATATGTGTTATGGATGCAGATTTACAACATCCTCCCAAGTTTATTTCAAGAATGTTGATAAAAATGATTGAAGAAAAAGCAGATATAGTTTCATGCTCTCGCTTCTTAGAAGAGTCAAAAATAGAATTGACTCCTATGCGAGTTCTAATATCAAAACTTTTTATTTTTCTATCGCATATTGTTGTGCCGAAATCAAAAAAGTTCAGTGATCCTTCAACAGGATTTTTTATGTTCAAGAAAGAAATTGTGAAAAATGCGGGATTGAACCCTATAGGATTCAAGATTCTCCTCGAGATTATAGCAAAAACAGATTTTAAAAAGAGTGTTGAAATTCCTTTCGAATTTAAAAAAAGAGAGAGTGAAAAAAGCAAGGCAAATGCCAAGCAAGCATTTCTTTTCCTAAAGCATCTGTTAAGATTATCGCGATTAGAATGGAAAAAATGGTTCAAATTTATAATTGTTGGCGCATCCTGCGCTGTTCTAAATGAATTTTTGCTATGGTTTTTTACAGATATTATAAAGTTTTATTATCTCGTTTCAGGGGGCATAGCAATTGAATTCTCTATAATATATAATTTCATACTTAATGATTCGTGGACATTCCGAGAATATAGAAAAGGCAGTAAATTCAAAAGATTTTTAAAATTTAATCTATCTCGCTTAATTGCGATAAGCGTAAATTTATTATTCCTATGGTTATTAACACTTGTAGGTTTGCACTATCTGCTTTCAAATTTAATAGGAATAATAATCGCGACAATAATAAGTTATTTAACAAGTATTTGGTGGGTTTGGAAGTGAAAAATGGAACAAAGAAAAAAAAGAGACAAGATAAAACTGCCTGAGAAAGAATTTTATGGAATCGTTCTCTTGTTAGCCTATTTATTCATAATTCTTCTTTTTATAAGTTCACTGTATCCTGTACTTTTATGGGATGAGAATGTTTATCTCGGGAATGCGAGAAGTCATTTAGGAAGCAGCAATTTTATAGAGGATTTTAGGTTTCCATTGTTAGAATATATAATTGCTACAATATGGGCATTTACAGGGGAAAGCATCTTTATTGCAAGGTTCACTATAATTTTATTTACCCTTGCATCAATTTTAACTCTCTATCATATTTCTAGAAGGTATTTTTCTTGGAAAATTTCATTAATATTATGCTTGCTATTTTCATCTACCTCGTTATTGCTTGCATGGGGCTTTAGAGTTTATGCAGACATTCCTGCGATGTTCTTCACACTGCTCTCTTTTTATTTCTTATTGAAAGATTATGAAAAAAATAATCCTAAAGAAGTGAAATGGATTGCTCTCGCGAGTATTTCTTCTGCTCTTGCGTTTTTGGCAAGATTCTCATCAGCTTTATTTCCCCTCGCGGTGCTGATTTATTTTTCTATTAAAAAAAAGCCCAAAAAAATAGTCTTATTTTTGCTCTTCATATTTATAGCCCTGCTTCCATGGTTAATTTTTAATGTTGTTAAATATGGAAATCCTGTCTGGGATTTAATTGAACAAGAGAAAGCAGTTGCAGAATATACTTATTTTGAACCGATAATAAAACAGATACTTAATCTATTTTCTTTTACAAATGTATTGATTCCTATACTGATGTTAGTTGGTTTTTATCCACTTGCCAAGGAAAAAAAATTAAATCTGCTTATTCTTATTTTTATAATTCTCTCATTTATCTTTTATCTTTTCCTAGTCAAGTTGAAAGATGCGCGATATTATCTTTCTTTTCTTCCTTTCATTTATATTGCAGCATTTCAGGGATTCGTGTTTTTGATAGGCATGATAAAACTGAAAAGAATAAGAATAATCAGGCTCATAGCAATAATTTTGATTTTCTCGCTTTTAGCAGTTCAGTGCGTGCATCTATTCAATTTTTATAAATTAACTGAGAATATAGCAAACTGTGAGAAAAAAAGCTCTACAATGCTTGCTATAGATTACCTTAAATATAAAGTTGGAAAAGGAGATATCATCTTAGGAAATAACTGGCCGTGGTACGGATATCATCTAAATGTAAAAACTTATAGTTTATATGATCCGAGAATTGATATTCTAATATTTCAGCACAATCCAAAATATGTCATATATAATCCTACTATGGGAATTCCTTACGATAAAAAGACTCTCGATAACAGCAAATTTCTTGTTCTAGAAAAAGAAATTCAGGGCAATTGTGAAAAAACATTTGTTTATAAGGTTATAAAATAATTAAGGAATATTAGAAATACTCTTCAAATTTTTCTTTTTCTGTGAATCCTGCGAAAACTTTTTCATTAATTATTGTAGTCGGCAAGATTGTTATATTATATTGTTCTTTTAGCATTTTTACAACTCCGAGGTCTAAATCAGCATCGATAGAATAAACTTTCAACTTTTCATAGCCATATTTATCTGCGAAATATCCTAGAACATAACCCTGCTTTTCACTCTCGGTTATGTATTCTCTTTTATTTGAGTAAAAGAAAAGTATGGTAATGTAATTTTCATTGCATTTTTCTATTCTTTGTTTAACCAATAAGTAATGTCTAATCATCAACATGGTATAAGGTTTTTTTAACTCTAAAACCTGAGCATCATTCTTGCCAAGGGTTTCTTCAAGAAAAGAAATTTTTGTTCCCATTTCATCGAGTTGCGCACTTAAAATATTCAGATAGCTCTTGCCGCAAGGATCATAAGAGGATAATGCCTGCTGTAATTCGAGATCCTGAATTTCGAGCCTTACTTTTTCAGACATATCGAGGATTTGCTTAGCTTTGCTTTCCATTATTGATTCTCCGATGAATAAGCCCAATAAAAAAATTAAAGTAGCTATAGAAAATGCACTTATTATTCTTCTAGCAGTTTTCCTTTCCATTTTTATCTCTTATCCCTTATTTATTCTATTTCTTAATTTTATTTATTTTACCTATCAACTTTATTTATTTTATTTATTAAAATAAGGCTCTTGCACCAGTTACTATGAAATATGTTAATACCAATAGTATTGCACTATGTTTTATTCCCGCTTTCATTGTTCCTTCGCTGAGTTTTCCTGTTACTAAGCCGGCAAAAAAAGCCTGGACTAACATTAATATAAAGAATGATCTTTTAAAAAGTTGTGATTGAGTGTTTATAGCCTGTTGCCCTATCGAACTAGAAATCATCGGCAATAAGCTGAGTTCTACGAAAAGCATTATTGCGATAAATATTATGAAGATTATATAATTCTGAACAATCATATTAAACATTTTCGATTTTCTTTCTTTTTTCAGATTTTCTATTTCATTTACACTTTTAACAACCTGATCAATGACACTCGCAATGTCTCCTCCAGAGCTCTCCGCTTCAATTATTAATTCTGTGCTTCTAGATATAACACTATTTTTTGTATCAGAAGCAAATATTCTAAAGGCTTTTCTAAATGGAATTCCGAGACTTATCTGATTCGCAAGTTTTTTAATGTGGGGAGTTAAAGAGCCATAATCCTTATCTGCAATTATCAGTATACTTTTCGTTACTGATACTCCGCTTTTAACATTTTCAGTTATACTTCTGGCGAACTCGAGAAATTTCTCTTCTTTTTCTTTCTCACGCCCAGATTCAATGAGAAATGAAGTTAAAAAAGGAAGAATGAATATTAAAAAAGCAACTCCTAAAACAAAAAGAAAAATCTTATGATTAAACAGAAATGCAAAGTCAACTGCTACAAGCAGTAATGCAAAACATATTGAAATTATATTCACTTTTTTCATTTTATTCCTTTATTTCACTCTTCTTTTCATTTTTTTCTTTCTCTTTTTTTCTTTTCTCTTAGGTTTTTGGTTGTGTGAACTGGAGGAAAATCAAGAATAGTATATTTAATATTGCAATTATGACTATTCCTATTGTAGATAGGGTTATAGCGTCAACTCCGAGCATGTTCCCCCCGAGTGAACCAATAATAACTAACATTAGCATAAAAATTAATGGCGCCGCGATAAGCAAAGCAGTATAGATATCTGAAAACATCCCAATAGTAGTAGAATATTTCTCTCTTGAAAGCCTATATTCCATTAACAAATCTTTAGATTTTTGTTCTAAATATTCTTTAAGTTCGCCGCCGCCGATTATAGTAGAGGATATCCCATTAAGCAATTCAGAAAAATTTTTACTTGAAGACATTGATGCTACATTTTTTAATGCACTAGTCAAGTCATAACCATAAATATTAACTTGATTGACAATCTTTTTTGCTTCTCTTGAAATTGCAGGATACTCTTCGCTTAAAGCTAGAATTTGAAAAATTTTGAATGGTTCTACTCCTGAACTTGCTATGGCTGACATATGAACCGTCGCAAAAGGCAATTCATTGTCAATACTCTGCTTTGATTCAGAAATTCTGGATATGGGATAGTAATAAAAAGATATGAAAGTTAATATAGGTAATGCAAGAGAAATTAAAATATTCCTTAGAAAACTATAGATATCTGCATTCGTAACCAAACTAATCATAGTTGCTATAAACAAACTGGCTAGAAAAACCAAGAAAGTTGAAAAAAACATCATCGAGAGATAAGCCGAGAGTAAAAATGGCATATTGGCTTTTCTCAGAGAATAATGCAATTTTTTAAAATGATTTTTTGATAGATTATATGCGAGAGAGCCAAAAATTGTATTAGAAATGGATGAGAAAAATGTGGCTCTCTCAAAAGGGTCTCTCTTTTCTTTTGTTAGTTTAATCTCTTTAATTCTGCTTTTTATTTTCTTTATAGTTTCTTTCTCGATAGCAAGATCTTGCATAAATTGTTCTTGTTCATGCCTAGGTACAATAATCTCGCCTTCTGCTGTTTTGATTCTAGAATATACTGGAGTTTTTATCTCTCGTACTATTTCTTGATTTATTTCTTTGGTGGAAACTTCTGTTTTCTTGGCGATTCTCCCATACAATATATCTGAAATAGAATTATTTAAAACATCGAGCTGATGGATAAGAGCAAATGCGGATTTATCATAGAGTACTTTTTCTGAGCCCTTACTTACTGAGCTCTGTTCAATAATTGCACTCAATTCTGATAGCAGTTTTTTTTCTTTCTTTAAAGTATTTTTTAAAATATCTGTATACATTTTCCTTATCTCTTTATTTTAGCTCTTATCCCCATTTATTTTTTCAGCTCTCATTCTTATTATTTTTATTATCCCCACTCTTTTTAGCCCTTATTTTATTATCATGATAATATTTTTTATCTCGGATTGGATAGAAAGGATATATCTCTTTATTTTATCAATCTCTTTTGCATTATTTGCTTTCTCAGCTTTTTCAAGCTCATCTGCGGCATGCATCATTGAATCAACAAGCTGATTCAAGAAAAAAACTTTCTCTTGACTTATCATTTTATTTTTTATTTATTTTATTATTCTATATCTTCTCAGCACAGTCTGCGGGTCTTTATAATATTCATGAATCACTTTCTGAACAGCTTCAAATTCATTAATTTTTCTTTTATAAAGTTCAAATATTAATTTTACTCTTAACTTAAATTCATTTAACAATTCTTCTTTGCTTAACCCATATCTCTCACTAATTTTATCGAAGACTTTGCTTTCAGTCTTAAAATAAAAGATATCCTGACTTGGATTCCAGGTAAATGGAGTGTTAGTCATTGCAACACCATCCGGAGTTACATCGACGATTTCTACAATCTGTTTTAGTCTTCTAGTCTCTTTCTTTTTCACTATTGCGTGCGTCATTATTGCTACCGCGTCTAAAGCATTCACAAGAGTAGGACTCAAACTAATCGGCGGTGTTTCTAATCTCTTGATTACAGCATCAACTGAATCTGCATGAATTGTACTTATAGAAGGATGCCCGGAAGACATACCCTGGAACAAAACATAAGCTTCTTTTCCTCGGACTTCCCCGACAATAACATAATCGGGATTCTGTCTAAAGCTTTCTTTAAGCAATGCAAATAAATCAATCTCTCCTGCACCCGAAATCCCGACACCGGTTCTTGCAACAGAAGGTAACCAATTTTCTCTCGGCAACATTAATTCGCGAGTATCTTCAATTGAGACGACTCTCGCTTCTGCAGGGATAAAAAATGCAATTGCATTAAGTAGGCTTGTTTTCCCTGAACCTGTCCCGCCGGTAATCAAGATATTACATTTATATTGTACTAACAGCCAAAAATAAGCCAGCATTTCCGGACTCAATGTATTCATCTCGATGAGCTGTATGGGAGTCCAAGGAATCTTTGTGAATTTTCTTATAGTAAATGTCGGTCCTTTACTGGAGATATCGGTAGTATATGTAGCATTGACTCTCGAGCCATCTGGAAGCGAACCATCCAGCAAAGGTTGTGCATAAGAGACATATTTTCCGCATCTCTGCGCGATTTTCTCTACAAAACCTGCCAGTTTGTTCATATCTCGAAAGATAATATTTGTTTTTAAATTTCTAAAAATTCTATGGACTATATAAACAGGAGTTCCTATGCCGTTGCATTCTATATCCTCAATAAAATAATCTCGTAGCAAAGGCTCTATTTCATTCAATCCTATAAAATCTCTGTAGATATAATAAAAAATCCGATTATAACTTTCCTCACTTATCTTGCGCCCCAATTCTTTCAAAAGTACCTTGGCCGTTTTATCTAAGTAATTTAATAATGAAGATTGGCTTTTGTCTACCACGACGTTTATATTAAATAACTCGGTGATTCCTACTTCGAGCTCTCGCATAATCTCTGCCTCAAAATCATTCAGAAGAGGTTCCTCTACATCATAAACAACAGAACCAATTTCAGGATCCCAGTAAATATGAATAGAAACATAAGGAACAATAATGGTATATCTTACATTAATTTTAGTCTTATCTTCAACATGGGTGAGCGCAGGGACAGGAGGATTCAGATCAATGAATGGAGCCATCTTTATTCTTACCTCTTTTTATAGAATAAGTAAACAAAAAATGTATTTAAATCTTGCGAGAAAAAATTACTTCATTATTTCTTTTGCTTTAATGCCCACTTCCTTTTTTTTCGGCCCATTTTGAAATTCTTTCTGCATTTACTCGAACAAAAGTATAATATTTTGCTCGCTGTATTTACAAAAATGATGCCCCTCCCGGGCAAAATCTCGCGGGAACAATAACTGCATTTTGCCATTTTAAGTGAATATTTAAGTGAATGCCCCTTTCATAACTTTAGTTTTTATTCTTCGAGCCTCAATTTCTGTCTCTCTTAAAATTAAAACATCTTTTAATCTGACAGGGCCCTTAACATTTCTTAGTATAACTTTACCTTTATTTTCCCCTTGAAGAATGCGAACTTTAACTTGGGTGAGTTCTCCTCTAAATCCTGTCCTACCACAAATTTCTTCAACAATAGCTGGAGAGGCAGTAAGTCCTAATTTTTCTGCTCCTTTTTTTTCTTCAACTTTTATTTCTCTTACTTTTTTCTTATCGCTTCCCATTTTTTATCTTTCTCGAGGATTGAATTATATCCTGCATGAATTATACTCCATATTTATTAGTTATATAATTATTCCTTTTTCTTTGATAGAGTTGCAATGTCTTTAATCGCTTCACCGGCATCTATAATGGCAACGCTAGCTGTTGAAACATTCAGCCCGGCAGCGGCTCCAAGCTTTTGCTTGCTGTCAACATTAACACATGGTATCCCTTTTTCTTTGCATAAAAAAGGAATGTGTTGAGTAATTTCTTTGGGCTGAACATCGTCTGCTATAACGACTAGCTTGGCTGCGCTACGTTCAATAGCCTTAGTAACTTCATTTGTTCCTTTTTCTATTTTCCCGGTCTTTCTTGCAATTTCTACTATTTCATATGCAGAAACCATTTGAACCTCCCTCATTAGCTCATAGCATTCAGCTATTATTTAGCTTTAGTCATATGGTTAATTGTTTAAGAAAAACTTGGTTTAAAAAGGTTTCGAGAAAATTGAATATATTGATATGAGACCATTAGTTTCCTTATTCTGTATTTTAGCAGTGCTGTTAGGGATTCTGTGTCAAAATCAATTCTGTTTCCTATGCGGCATATAAAATTATTGGGATTAATAAGATCGTCATAAACAATCAAATATTTCTTTTTGCTTTCCTTGCTTTGGAGCATGAACTCAACTGATGGCACGATTGCTGAATCAAAATAATCAATACCTTTTTTCAGGTTTTCTTTCAGCCTTATTCTGTAAGCCACTGCAAGGCCCCTTTTTGGCACGAACTCTAAAGGATTATCGGTGTTGAAGTTGCCAGAAACCGCGATAAGAACATATTTTGGTTCGGTTCGTTTTTTGTAAGAATCATGACAGTCAATAACTTCTGCCATTGTTTCCAAGTCACTTTTCCGGAACTTTGATTCATTCCCCTCAATGAACTTGCCATTCAGAAGTCTTATGAAAGGCTCGAGCCACAACTTATTGAGATACCATCTGTCCATGTCTTCTTTTACTATTAAGTGAGCTTGTTCTTTTAATGCCAGGCCTATAGGAATTGATCTTTCGATGTTTGTATGCGTAGTTGCTATGACAACTCGGGCATGTTGCGAAGCTTCTTCGAGATTTTTCTTGCCTTTAATTTCTATGTCGCCTTTTGCTTTATAAATTGGCTCAAGGATATATTTTGTTACAAAACTATGAAAGCCTTTTTTCAAATTCGTGTATGCCATTTTTCTATGTTTTTGATGCGACTTTGATTTATATTAATTTTTATTTTGTATTATGTATAAATAGAAAAATTAAATAGAAAAATAGAATGAATTTATTAAGAACTATTCATTGTAAAAATTTTACTTCAACATCATCTGTACGCTCATAAGGCTTTATGTCTGCCTTGTCTGGCGAGACTTGTTGCCTGGCTTTGAACATCAAAAGGCCAAGCCATGCTATCATTGCTGCATTATCAACAAGAACAGAAGCAGGCGGGCAATATGCTTTTGCTCCTCGTTCCTTGCACATTATTTTTGCCATTTCTTGAAGTCTTGCATTGCATGCAACGCCGCCACCAAGAAGCAACTCGTCTTTCTTGAGATGCGCCATGGCTCTTTCTGCTACCTCAATTAGCATTGCAAAAGCATGTTCTTGCAAGGAAAAAGCTAAATCTTCGAGCTTGAAGCCTTTATCATATTTCTGTTTCAAGTTAGTAAGTAAGCCAGAAAACGCAACGTCCATGCCCTTAACAGTGTAAGGCAATTCAATCAAGTTATCGCTTTTCAAAGCCAATTCAGCTATTTTTGGCCCGCCTGGAAAGCCCAAGCCAACATATCGAGCAAAAGAGTCGATAAAGTTGCCAATGCCTATATCCAAGGTTTCGCCAAAAATCCTGTACTTGCCAGCAGCATAACTTATTACTTGAGTATTGGCGCCTGAACAATAAAGCAACACTGGATCTTTGCATTTACAAAGGGCTTTGCCAATTTCAAGATGAGCAATGCAGTGATTAACTGGCACAAGAGGCTTTTTGTATTTCTTGGCAAGCTCTTTAGCAAGAGTAAGGCCTCGTAACAAACAAGGCGCGAGTCCAGGGCCTTGAGAATAAGCAATCAAGTCGATATCTTTCAACTTGACTTTTGCTTCATTCAAAGCATCTTGCAAGACTTTTTCCTTGACAGCATCATGATGCTTGGCTGCTTCGATAGGAATTATTCCGCCATGTTCAGTTGTATAAGTGTCTTTGCAATTGCTCAAAATCTTGCAATCGCTATCAACAACAGCCACGCCAAAAGTATGAGCAGTAGCTTCAATGCCAAGGCATAGTAATCTTTTCATTTTATAAGCTATCAAGAGGACTTTTAATTTTAATCAGTTTCGGCGATGCAGTATGAACATAAACAAAAGTTGTCTCAGGGCTTTTGTGCCCCAACAATGCCTGGACTTCTGAAACACTTGATCCATCTTCAATTAAATGAGTCGCGAATGAATGCCTTAAAGTGTGGCATCCAATATTTTTCTCGAGCTTGGCTTTCTTTGCAGCTTTTTTGACAATCTGCTGTAAGCTCCTCATGTGATATTTCTTGTCTCGGTTGCTGCAAAATAAATAATACTCGGGGCCAAGCTCTTCTCTTGCAATCAACTCTTTTATGCTTGGCACTAACTTTTCTGCTATGACAAATACTCTGTCCTTGCTTCCTTTGCCACCACGAACCCAACCAAATCCTTTCTCAAGCTCAAGATCCTTAACACACAAATTAATCAGTTCCGAGACCCGCAAGCCAGCACCATACATCAACTGGATCATTAACTTATGTTTAGGATTTTTGATAGCATCAAACAATCTTTTAACCTCTTCTTTTGACAAAACAATAGGCAACTTTTCAGGCACTTTACTATACTTAATATCAATCCAAATCCTTTTATCAAGAACTTCTTCAAACAAAAATCTTATTGCCATATGATAAGTGTTCATTGTATTGCCAGCCCTTTTCTTGTCAGACAAGTGTTCCAAGAACTCTCGAACATCTTTTTTGCTTATCTTGTCAATGCTTTTGCGAGCAAATTTTAAGAATCTATTGATACAATAAATATAAGTCTGAATAGTTCTCTCGCTATATCCCCTTCTTCTACACTCTCTTTTTACAGCTTCTTCCACGTCGACAGGAGCATAAACCATAAAATATAAATAGAAGTGGTACTTTTATACCTTATCATTTAAAAAGTTAGTAATTTAATAAGTTATAAATGTTAAATCATAAATGTTAGTGCGCGAGTGACGTCAGCGCACTCAAAAAACAAGTTCAAACCAAAGCCCATAACAATAAACCGAATAAAATTTCCGGAGTCATTGTCAAGAAACGAGGCTTTTAAGGCTCATCGCCAGCAAATCCAAAGGATTTCGCTAAAAGTCTGTTATACGCAAGTTTCGGGGGCTCGCCAACGGAAAGAAGATTTTATAAAGAATTTTACATAACCTTTTATTATGACTTATCATAAACGAAGAAAACATAATTTTGGTGTTTGCCATTATCATTTATGCAGAAAAAGAACAGAAGTCCATAAATGCAAATATTGTGGTGAATCTTTCTGCAAAGAGCATCTGAATGCAAAACCGCCAGGTTTGCCTCGTTTTGAAGGGACGAGTCATCAAGACAGACTTTTTATGGAAGAATGGCACAAGCCGGGCGGTCATCCATGTATGCCTTTTCTAAGCCATTGGGAAGCAGAGAATGAAAGAAAAGAACAAAAATATAGACAAGCTTTAGATAGATTAATCAGGTCGAAACCTATTCAATTTGAGAAAGAAGAAAGACAGGAACCCAAATATGAGGAAGAACTACCTAAAAAACCAACGTATATTGAGAAAGACGAAGAACCAAAAATTGAAAGGAAAACAGGCTATGTAAAATATGTGATTGGTGGTTTATTAATTCTTTTTATTATTTATTTATTTCTGAATTTTAGCGGAACAAATTTATTTTTTGGAAGTGTTTTGAACTGCACTGACGGAACTCTCTACAACCATTGCTCAAAAGATAAACCCTTCTATTGTTTTAATGGAACATTAGTAAAAAACTCAACTATTTGCGGTTGTCCATATGATTATAGAGCAAAGGGAAATGATTGCGAATTAATACCAAGATGTAGTGATAGAACAGTTTATGGAGAATGCTCTAACAGTAAACCATTATACTGTCTTAATGGTACATTGATTAAAAAAGCATCATCGTGCGGTTGTCCGTTAAATGAGGTAGTTCAAGGAGATAATTGCGTATCTAAGTATGAAATAGGTCCAATGGAACAAACTTTTGGTTATGTCGTGAAGGGAAATTCTAACAGTATAAAATTTACAGTTTATGCAGGACTGAAAAATTATCTCGCAGGAATATCTAGATATTATTATTGTGACCCAACCTGCCCCTCTGATAGAGAGTTAGAACTAAGATTTCTCGACCA